>Ga0209086_10000116_pt1 | contig 70638 bp, 66 predicted proteins | sample M_130207_XF_Meta_FD_187312 | JGI IMG/M metagenome (GOLD analysis project Ga0209086, IMG submission 187312) | Freshwater microbial communities from Lake Montjoie, Canada to study carbon cycling - M_130207_XF_MetaG (SPAdes) (version 2) | ecosystem: Environmental > Aquatic > Freshwater > Lake... | reverse complement strand
TTAGGGATATATTATATGATATTTTTATTTATAATTTAGATATTAGTGATTGTATTTGGTATATAATTTCTACCCTTATTGAACAAAAAAAAATACAAAAAGCTAACTTATCATCTATTCTATTAAAAACGTACTGTTTTTTTCAATATTATAATAATAATTATAGACCAATATATCATGTAGAAAATTATTTACTTGGTATATGTAAAATTATTCATAATTTTTAATGACTCCATGGCCATCTTCCTCTACTAGGATTAATATAATTTCTATTATAAAAACTATAATTTCTTAAATATGAGGTAATAGGATGAACAATAGCATTGTTGGCTTGCGCAGCAAAAAAGAAATTGGATTTAAAATTTTTGGGAACTCCACGAGAATAAGTAATAGCGCTTGTATGAATTGCCATTTATATATTTAATAAACATAAATATATTTACAAAAAATTTAATTACTTAAAGTTTAAGTTCATATAAAATTTATGAATCTCAAAGATGCATTGGAAATATTAGAAATTAATTTTAATGAAATAAATTATAATAATTTAAATATTGAAATCTTAAAAAAACAATATCGAAAACTTGCTTTAAAAAATCATCCTGATAAAAATGGAAACACTGAAAAATCTAAACAAAATTTTCAAGAATTAAACGAAGCTTATCATTTTTTAAAGAGAGAAATTAAATATTTAAATCGTTACTCATTCAACCATGAGAATATTAGCGAAGAAGAGGAAGATAAAGAAGAGGGACCAAACTCGTTTATATATATGGAAATACTTAAAAATTTCATGAAAAATATTTTTCAAGAAAAATATAATGATTTTTTATCTCAAATTGTAAATGATATTATAAATACAGGTAAAAAAATATCTATTCAATTATTTGATAATTTAGATAAAGAAACAGCATTAAATATTTATAATTTTCTTTCTACTAATCGTTCTACTCTTCATTTAAGTCAAGATATTTTAATAAACATTCGAGAGATAGTAGAAAAAAAATATGATAATGTAGAAATTTATAAATTAAATCCTAATATTAATGATTTATTAAATAATAATGTATATAAATTATTTATTAATAATCAATTATTAATTGTTCCATTATGGCATAATGAATGTTATTTTGACTTATCAAATTGTGAAATTATGGTAATTTGTGAACCAGAATTACCAAAAAATATTTCAATTGATGATGAGAATAATATTCATATTGAGTCTATATTAAATATAAATGAGGAATTATTAAATAATATAAAAAATAATAATAATTTAAAAATTTATATTGGAACAAAAGAATTGAATATACCTTTATCCCAACTCTATTTAAAATCAGAACAAAATTTTAGAATAGAAAATGAAGGATTATCAAAAATAAAAAAAGATATTTATGATATATCAGAAAAAACAGATATCATTGTAAAAATTAAAATAGAATAAAAATTATTTACATATTTATATTTTTTTTAATTTTTTTTAATTTTAATTTTATTAACCATATTTAATTTTAATTTTTTTTATTTGAATTCCACAAGAATATAGAAGTTGTTAATAAAATAGTAAAAGAAGATAATAAAAAAAAATTCAACATAAAAAGCATATTATTTTTATATTCAACCTTATTCCAAAAGTATTGAATCATTAAAACAATAATGGTTGAAAAAAAGATATTTAATATATAATGATTAGTATTTTCAACATCTATTTCAGAATAATTTTTAGTTTCAAATAAAATATCTAATATATCTGGTCCAAAATTAGTTTGAATAAATTCATGATGTAATTTATGAACATTATTTATATGAAAAATAGAATAATTAATATTATGTACAGAAGAGTAAAATAAAATAAAGAAAATTAATATCCAGGGATTAAGAAAAATGGTTCCAAATAAATAATAGAGAGGTAAAAAAATTCCTACAGCAGTTAATTCTAATAAAATCTGAATAAAATGAGAAAAAAAATTATTATTTTCATGATGATAAATATGAATAATAGTAAAAATATTATTAACCTTGTGGGCATTTTTATGTTCAATATAAGACATATATAAAATTATAAAAAAAGTGACTATTCCTAAAAAAAAGTTTTCATAGGATAAAATAAAAACAGAAAAAAGCAGACAAAGATAAGAAAGATAATTTTCTTTAAGAGAATTTTCAAAAGAAATATTTTTATTATTTTTTATTATTTTATTTTTATCTATTTTATCTATTTCATCTATTTTATCTATTTTATCTGTTTTATCTGTTTTATCTATTTCATCTATTTTATCTATTTCATCTATTTTATCTATTTTATCTATTTTATCTATTTCATCTATATTTTTATTACTTGACATATAATTTATTAATAAAAATAAATATAAATAATTACAAATTTTTATATAGATATTTTTTATTTATATAGTTTCATTGAATCTAATAATTGAATATTAAATGTTTTTAATAAAATAATTATTAAACATTTACAAGCAACTAAAAGCCAAACATTAATTAATAATTCAATTTGATGTTCATAAAAATGATTACATTTATAAAAAATCCCCATATTTTTTAATATTTTTTTTCTCTCTTCACATGAGGATTTTTTTAAATATTTTTTTTCTAAAATGGTAAGAGGACATTGATGTAGGACAACAATTGATAATGCATCTAGACTTATAATGAATAATATAATTGCTAAATAAAATAAATTTGTGTTAAAAATTATTATAAATGCTATAATAAAAATAAATAAATCATGAATAAAATTATAAGGAATAAAATTTTTATTTTTTAAATTTAATTTATTATAAATAAAATGCATACATTTTCTAATAATATTATTATTTAAATCATTTATTAATTTTTTTTGATTATCTTTTTTCATAATAATTTAAATAAACTTTATATAAAATTAAAAAATATTTAGCTAATTTATAAAATGAGTTCTTTTACATATTCAGGAATAGTATATAATATACTTTCTGAAATTACCGTTGAAGTTGGAAATAACCAAAGCGTTACTAGAGATATTTCCATACCATCTATGGTTGTTAATGGTGCTAATAGTTACGATGTAGTAAGTTTAGCAATTAATTCCTTTAGAAATAATTCAACTATAACTTCAATTACTTTGCCAGCAACATTAACATCAATATGTAGTAGTTCGACTAATTCAAATTACCCTTTTTTTAATTGTTCTAATTTAACAAGTATAGATTTATCAGCCTGTATTCTTTTAACTTCTATTGAAAATTATACATTTCGTAATTGTACTAGATTATCAACAATTTCATTTCCATCTTCACTAACTTCTATTGGAAATTATACATTTCGTTATTGTTCTAGTTTATCGACCATTTCATTTCCATCTTCACTAACTTTTATTGGGAATTATACATTTAATAATTGTACTAGTTTATCAACAATTTCATTACCATCTTCACTAACTTCTATTGGAGATAATACATTTAGTAATTGTACTAGTTTATCGACAATTTCATTTCCATCTTCACTAACTTCTATTGGATTGGCTACATTTAGTAATTGTACTAGATTATCAACAATTTCATTTCCATCTTCACTAACTTCTATTGGAAATTCTACATTTGCAAGTTGTAATAGTTTATCAACAATTTCATTTCCATCTTCACTAACTTCTATTGGAAGTTTTACATTTTATATTTGTACTAGTTTAGATAATGTAACTTTTAATGGATTATCAATTCCATCCATTGGACCAAATTGTTTCTTAAATATTAAATCTCCATCCACCGCTTATTATCAATATGGTACAACAAATGCATCTGACTTAACAAATTCTGGTTATTTTAACTATTATGTAATTGAGAATGAACCATATCCATGTTTTAAAATAGGAACAAAAATTTTAACAGAAAAAGGTTATATTCCTATTGAAAATTTAAGAAAAGGAGACCTTATTAAAACTTTAAAAAATAATTATTTACCTATTTATATGATTGGAAAAAGAAATATAAAACATTCTGCATGTAAGGAAAGAATAAAAGACCAATTATATAAATGTACCAATGAAAATTATCCAGAAATTTTGGAACCACTAGTTATCACAGGATGTCATTGTATATTAGTAGATAATTTTAAAAGTGAAGAAGAAAAAGAAAAAGTAATTGAAGTAAATGGAGATACATTTGTTACTGATAATAAATATCGTTTGCCTGCATGTGCTGATAATCGTGCATCCGTTTATGAAATTCCAGGTGATTATTCAATATTTCATATTGCTCTAGAAAATGATGATTATTACATGAATTATGGTATTTATGCAAATGGTTTATTAGTAGAAACATGTTCTAAAAGATATTTAAAAGAATTATCTGGAATGGAAAGTATTGAATAAAATTTATATTTTTTAAATTTATATCATTTATCAATTTTTTGATTATTATAAAATAAGTATTGTAAATAATCAAAAATAAAATTGTAAAAAAAAATTATATATTTTTTTTACAATTTTATATTTTATTAAATTTTTAAGTATAATTTTAAATTTATACATCTGCCTTCTTCTTGGTAATAACACGTTTTTTCTTTGGTTCTTCTATAGTATTAGCAACAACTGTAACTGGTTCTACAATAATAGATGCAGGTTCGACAACTGGAGTAGGTGCAACAACTACTACTACAGGTTCAGGAGGAGGTGGTAATTCAAATTCTTCATCTGAATCATCAACAATTGTACTAACTACTGCTCCATCGGGGTCAATATCATCTTCAGGAGGTGGAAGAGTCTTTAACTTTTCAACTTCATCAGCCTTGGGTTTAAGAAAACAAGTACCTTCTGCAATAGTAGAAGTCTTTGGTTTTTGAACAATAGCTTGCTTCAAATTCCAAGTAATAGACACTTTACCATTAACAAACCATAATCCACCACACTGAATTAGACAAATGACATGAGTTTTTGGTTTTAAGAAATCAAGAGGACTAATATGAGGTGCACTTTTTCCTTTAAGAAATAAAGGGTTACCATCTTCATCATAAATTTCTGATTGCCAAACACTTTTCCAACATGGAATCTTAATTGTAAGAGTAGGTGGTTTATTTAAATCAGGTTCAGCACTTCCTTTTTCTTTTTTTGGATGTCGAAGCATAACATTAAATTTTTCATCCATAACATCAGAACTTGTAATAGATTTACCAAACCATTCTTTGGAATAAGTCAATGCATCTTGCTTTATTTTTGCTTCAGTATTACGCATTGAGGTTAAGAAAGCTTCTGCATCTGCATTTTTATAATCTGAATTTGGAAATTGTAAAGACAATGTAAATTTCCCAGTAGGATTTTTAGCCTGGTCTAAACCTTCTTGTGCACCCCACGTTAACATCAATGGAGTTGCAATAGTTAAAGATTCCTTAAAATGTTTATTATATAAATTAACAACTTTGCCACCTGAAGGATTTGCCTTGGGAGCAGAGTATGAAAATACATTTGTATCAATATTAGTTCCGTCGATAATTGCACTTGACATTCTTTACTGTATGATTTATAATACAAACATATCTTTAAATCAATTTTTTTTTTAAATATAAATTAAATCATAATATCAGCTGTATAGTTTCTTATGTTAGTTGGTAAGCATTTAAATTTTATTTAATTATTTTTAAAACAGTACAAAAAGAAAATTATATAGTAATAATATATGAAGAATTCAATGATTAAAAAAAGTAATGATAATTCTGTAGAGGATTATATAGGAAATATAATATCTAATTCTGAAAAAAAAATTCCTATAGTTAAGAAACCAATGAAAGTTTTACAAGATAATTCAATTATTTTAACAACAAAAAATTATAATGATATAAGTAACTATAATTTTAATATTTCACAATTAAAAACTATAGCTAAAAATTATAAATTAAAGATTAGTGGTAATAAAAATCAATTAATTAATAGAATTTATGCATATTTATATTTATCCTCATTTATCATAAAAATTCAAAAGATTTTTCGTGGAATGATAGTAAATAAATATAAAAAATTACATGGTCCAGCTGCAATTAATCGAAAATTATGTAATAATGCTTATGATTTCATTACTATGGAACCATTAGAAGAAATAAATTTTCATCAATTTTTAAGTTATAAAGATTCGGATGGCTTTATTTATGGATTTGATATAATTTCTCTCTATAATTTATTTATAAAATCCAAAGATATAGATTCTGTATTAAATCCCTATAATAGAAATATTATTCCACCACAAGTAATTAAAACTATTAAATCAGTAATTCGTTTAAGTAAAATAATTAATATTCATATAGACTTACATTTTGATGATAATATTAAAGATGTAACAAATGAAAAATCAATTGAGCTCCGAGCATTAAGTTTATTTCAAAGCATTGATGCTTTAGGAAATTATTCTAATTCAGAATGGCTTCTCTCATTAAATAGATATCAGTTAATAAAATTTATAAGAGAATTAAGCGATATTTGGAATTATAGAGCCCAATTATCAAATGAGATGAAACGAAATATTTGTCCTCCAATTGGCGACCCATTTAGAAATTTAAGTATACCATATCTTAATACCGAAACCAATATTATTAATATAAAAAAAACAATTATTGAAGTTTTAGAAAAATTAATAAATAGCGGTATAGATAATGATTGTAAAGCTTTAGGAGCATATTATGTATTAGGTGCTTTAACAATTGTAAATGAAAATGCCGCTTCATCGCTCCCTTGGCTTTTTCAAAGTTTTTGTTATTTATAATTAAAAATATTTTATAAAAAATCCTATGTTAAATAGAAGTATTATCATATTACGTAACAATATATATTATTTGTCTAAAAACTACTTAAAAACTTGTTAATAGAATATAGTATAATAAGATGCCTAAAAAGAATACATCTAAACCTGTTACTGATTCTAATTCAGTTCCTGTTTCTGTTCCTGTTTCTGTTCCTGCTTCTGTTCCTGTTTCTGTTTCTGTTCCTGCTTCTGTTTCTGCCTCTAGTTCTGTTCCAACTTCCATTCCTGTCCCAGTAGAGAAAAAAAGTAGAAAACCAAAGGTTAATAAACCCGAAGTTTCTGCTTCTGTTACAGCATCCACTTCTGTTTCTGAAACTCATGTTGATTCTGATGCAGAGACTCCAATTGCTGAACAATCAATTGAATTTTTAGCTAAACTTCAACAACTTGGTGTTATTATTTCTTCTTTAAAGACTGAATACAGAAATCTAGAGAAGAAGTGGTCTCGTGAGATTAAGACTGCACAAAAACAATCATCTAAACGTAAGAGAAAGACAGGTAATCGTGCCCCATCTGGATTTGTTAAGCCAACTAAAATTTCCGACGAACTAGCATCTTTTCTAGGAAAGGAAAAAGGAACTGAGATGGCTCGTACTGATGTGACACGTGAGATTAATACTTATATACGTGCTCATAAGCTTCAAGATAAAGATAATGGTCGTAAAATTAATCCTGATTCAAAGCTAGCTGCTCTTCTTAAACTAAAGAAGACGGATGAACTTACTTATTTTAATCTTCAAAAGTACATGTCACCTCATTTTGCCAAGGCAATCAAGGTTGAAGTGGTTGTAGCTTAAATAATATAAAATTTTTTCTACCAATGGGCAAAAGGTTATATTCCTTTCCTTCTAAATACAAATTATTTATAAATTAAAACAAATATTTATAAATAATTATTTTCAAAAACTTATTTACTTTTTAATGGTAAATTAGAGATAGTTTCAAAATCTATTATACTGTCATCATCTGATTCATAATCTAAAAGAGTTTTTTGTAAATCATCATAAGAAATATGTGGTTGATATAATAATACAATTGGTGAAGTTATATTATCAGATAAAAGTAATTGATATTTTTTATTTAATATATATTTTACAGCAAATTTTACATCTATCTTTTGTGTTTTAATAATATCCATTAAACTAACTGCATAAATATTTTCTTTTAAAATTTTCATACTATATTTTTTATTATATAGGTCTAGCATTAATATAATAAAATATATTAAATTTCTTTTTAAGCATAAAAATAAAAAATTGATATAGTATTTGAAAAATATTAATTAATTATAATTATTAATAAAATGCAAACAAGAAGTCAAACTAAATACAATTATTCTATTTTATATAACGTTAATATAGATTTTGAGGGAGCAAGTCAAGCATGGAAAGAAAATAAAAGGTCTATTGGATATGGAAGTTATAAATATATTTGTTGTATAATAAATAAAAATGGAAAAAAATGCGGAATAAAATGTTTAACAAATGAAATATATTGCAAAGTTCATTACAAAAAATTATTAAAAAATTCTATTTAACCTAATTCACAAATACTCATTCTTAAATTTGTTAATATAAATTGTAAATTATATTTTTTATAAGAATTTTTTTTTTGTTTCTTTATTTTATTTAAAAAATAATTGGTTTCATTAATACTATTTAAAAGACTAGAGGTTTTATAATTATTTATTATAAATTTACAAAAATCTTTTTGAGTTGTAATTGTTTTATTAAATTGAATAAGTGAAAAATTATTTTTTTTACACCAATATAAAAATCCTTGATAATTATACATTAAAATAGTTTTAATAACAAAATATGACAAAACATTTGTTTTTTCTTTATATAAATTATTTCTTAATAGAATACTCGATTGTTTATTAGAAAATAAATCTGGATAGGTTAAACCCATAAAATTTAATATTTTTACAAGTTGAAATAAACTATATGTTCTCTCAAAATTAATAAAAAAATCAGAATAATATAAAAATTCTTCTACATTTGACTTATCTTTTAGTGAAAAAAAACTACAAAATAATGCATTCATCATTTCTGCCCAAAATTCTGTATAAGATTCATAAAGATTCACTTGCGAATCTACTTTAAAAATATTTAATATACAATTATGTATTTCGGTATTATTCATATCTGAAAAATCTAATGCAAAATTATGAAAGGTTTCATGAATAAAAACCTTAAACCAGTCTTCTTTTCTAAATACAATTATTTCAGAGTCACTAGGACATGTAGTTGTAAATGCTGTATTTACATTAATTTCATCTAATATAAATACATTAGAATTTGGTAATTTTTTTTCAAGTGATGTAAAATATAAGTATATTGATAATGAATTTGCACATTTTTTGGAAGCATATTGATTTAATATAAATAACCACATTATCATTGCATCTACATAGGAAATAAATTTTTCAAGATTCACTTCAATTTCATCTTCTTCTAACATAAAATGAATTTTTATATTTCTATTAAAGAGAGAAAGATGAAATGTTATTTCAGAAACAATATTTTTATCTATATGTTGTCTTACTAATCCAGGAAAACTATTTGCATTAAAATTTTTAGGTTTTGTAATTTGAGTTGCAGTCAAAATTTTTTTTATATTTATAAAATAATAATTACCTTTTTGTTTTAAACTGTTCAAGAATTTATAAGAAGAAATTAAGTCGTTATATAGTTCTAAAATTATATTTTTTGTGCGATTTGTTTGTTTCAAATGATGAATATGATTATTTTTAATAAAAAATTCTAATAATTGTTTACTAATTTTTGATAAATTCATTCCTATAATATTCATTTATTAATATTTATTCTATTTATATATTTTTAATTTTATTTTTAATTTAAATATATATGAGGACGGCGTCTAAAAAAAAAAATATAATTAAAAAAAATAAAACTTTTAAACATAAAAAAAAAATACAAGTAAATTATAATTTTAATGATATAAAAAAAACTCACACCAGACTTATTCCAGATTCTTCTATTTTAAATTATATGAAAAATAATTTTAATTCTTATTTATTAGTTAAGAATGAAAATTTAAAACAAAATAAAAATGTTATTTATTTAGACGATTGTTTTAATTTTGATGAATCTCTAAATTCAAATGAAAAAATTTTTACATTTCAATCATCCATTTCTAGAAATCCAAAGATGAGCTTGGATAAATTAATTTCTTATTCCTTTTATACAAAATCTCCAGGAGCTTTTTTAGATAGTAATAATCATTCAACTTCTGAATCAAGTTATTTAGAAATATTAAAAAATCAAATGGGTAAAGACATTAGAAGAATAAATATTACTATAAATGATAAAATTTATAATTCAGAATTAAATTCAAATGAAAATTTAAATAACTTTCAAGTAGTTGACATATTTTATCAAATACTTCAAGATTATTATCATAAATTTAGTTATAAAATAAATTTCAATATTATTAATAAAATTGCTTTATTATCTTGTCAAAATATGTTTAATTTAATAACTGATTTAGTTTCCATTAAATTAAATCAAATGTTAGAACCTGAAATAAATTCTGTTTTTAGACCTAAAAAAAATATAAGTATTTATTTATTTAAAAATAAAAAACAAGTTAAATATTTTTTTGACGCTCAACTTATTATAAGTCGAGATGGGCAACCAATTGACCCAGAATATCCATGTGGTAATTTATTATTTAATTTAATATTTGATTTAGAAAAAAATACATTTTATTTTAATGATTTTAAATTGAATTATAATATTAATAAATGTGGTCCTGAAATAATTAAAACTTCAAATAATAGTAATAATTCAAATAAAAACTCTAATAATGAAAATAATATATCTAATAATATATCTAATAATATATCTAATAATAATAACCTTATTTCTCTAAAAACAGCGATTCCGGTTGCATTAGGTATAGGAGGAATTGTAGCAACTCCATTTATACTTGGTGCAATGGGAGGTAAAATAAAAAAAATAAAACCAGAAATACCCACCAAATTCTATAAGAAACTAAATATTATTTCGTCTAACTTTATCTCGAATTAACATTAATTCGTCAAAAATAATAGGTTCATTTCCTCTTTTAAAGTGACTTAATTTTGCATCACCAGTAGCTAATAATAATTTTTTTAAGTCTTCGTTTTGTGTAAATTTTGCAAATTGAGCAGCATAAATTTCTTTTTTTTGTCGTTTATCTGAAAAATCTGAATCCATTGTAACTTCCATAGGTCTTAAAAGTTCACCCTTATATTTACCAGTTTTACTTCCTGCAGCTTTAGCCATTAATGGGTCTTTAGAAAGGTCAGAACCAGAGTCCAGAGAGAAACTTAAATAAAAATCTGGAAATCCTCTTTTAAATTTAGAAGCCTGAAAATAATGTTCAACGGATGCCCATTGATGGTTATCTAGGGAAAAAGGCTGTATCCAAAAATTAGAAAGTTTTTTACGCCATTGTGGAATAATGGCTAGTTCTGAATATTCTTTTAATCTATCATTTGGAATTTTCTCTCCACTTCCTTTTCCTGGAAGAGGTTTATCTACTGATTTAGAATAAAACTGAAATACAATATCATCATTATATAATCCTCTTAATTTACTTTCAGTAATATCATCATAGTTAGCTTCTTTTATTACATTTTTTAATTGGCTTGCTTTAAATTTTTGAAAATCCGGAATAAGTGCAAAGGGACCAGCATTTTTTTCTAAACATTTTTCTGCAATCATTTTTTTTAAATCATATGGAATCTCTGAAAATTTAAATATTTGTTTTTTTTTATATCCAATAAGTTTATAATGATTTCCAGTATGGTCTACAATTATATAAAACTCTGGTGTAAATCTTCCTTTAGATTCTAAAACAGTATCGTTTAATTGACCACATTGTAAAACATTTTTGGTATCTCCATCTTTATAAAATTCACTAGATAATATAATAAATTTAATATTTAAAATTCTTTCTAAAGTGGAAATAGCCCATGTATCAGCCCAAAATTCGCATTTTTTAACTTTATTTTTGAAAGCATCTAACGTATCAATTCCTTTCATAAATTTATATTCTTTAAGAATCTCTGAAGTAACTTTTTTTTCTTGAACTAGTTTATCATGTTCTTCCTTTACCTTTTTTGCTTCATTTGAAATCATTTTTTGTTCATTTCTATCTAAAATTTCAGCAAAACGTTGTTTAAATAATAAATATTGTGCTTCTAATTCTTTAATTAAATTTGTATCTTTCAAAATTAACGCATTATACATATCATAATGTTCTTTATATCCTAAAAATACTTCTTCAGTAACTTCATTTGCTAATCTTTTTCTAATTTTATTTACAGAGGTTTGCTGTGCAATACTTGAAAATGCATCTCGAACGGTTGCAAATAGACAATCTCCTCCTCCTTCATTGTCAATAATTTTATAATTATTATTTTTCATAAATTTTTCTATCCAAGTATCTTTCATAGATTCATGATATTTCTCTCTTATATCTTTTGCTTGTGATTTAGTTTCTTCCCTTAACAATGGAGGTAATGGAACACCTTTTGTCAAAATAAAAATATCTTCTCTTTCTTTTGGTATTTCATAATATTCATTATAATCTATATCTTCTTCCTTATCTTTTTCGCTTTCATCATCCGAGTTTTCACTAACTTCCCCTTCTTCTTTATTAATTCTTCGAAGTGGAACATCTGGAATTAAATGTAATTTATGAAGATATTCTTTAGTTGCAAAAGAATAAATTAAAGGATAATCCATTTTCTCTACATCTAAATTATTAAAATCATCCAAATAAGAAATATAATCGGAAGCTTTAATTTCATATACACCAATTTGCACTACTTTATTATTATGTTTAACTAAATATATAGGAAAATATAGTATATTTTCTTCTTCAAATGTATTTTTAGCATTACCAATGGCAATTATAACATCAATTTCTTTAATTTCTAATTGATATAAACTGGCTTCTCTTTTTAAATCTCCCGAATCAACGCTTTTTAATTCAGGATAACTAATATTACTATTTATTTTTGATAATACCATTTCTAATTTAATATAATATTTTATATTTAATATAATTAAATATAAAAAAATATTTATCATTTATTACCATAATACAAATTTCTTCATAAATTTATCATTTTTTAATTCGTTCATATAAAACCATAAATTAATCCTTTTATTAACTATAGAAAAATTTGCTGGATTTGATTCAAAATCTACTAATATTTGAATAATAACTTCTTTATTACATTTATTGGCTTTTACATCTTTTAGGAAACCATAATATTCACAAATTAAAAACAATTCTTTTAAAGTAAAATTTTCACTATAATGTAATAATTTAGGAAATTGAAAATCATCCTTTAAAATATTACTATATTCCATTTCATTTAATAAATTTAAATAATTAATATTCTCTTTTTCATCTTTGTCTTCTTTTTCTTCTTTGTCTTCTTCTTCTTCTAATAAAAAAGAAATGGTTTCATTATCGATTTTATTCATTCTATATATTTAAAAGATATTGTTTAAATATTTTTAAAAAATTTTAATAATAAAAAATTGTATATATGTCATTTTCTTTATTTGCTCCTACAAATGGTTCTACTGCTTCAATAAATGGACCTGCAGGTCTAGCTTTTGATGCTTCCGGATATTTATATTGTTCCAATTATGACGAATCATCAATAGTTAAAATTAGTAAAGATGGAATGGTTTCGTCTTTTTATTCAGATAGTTCTCTGAGAGGTCCATCAGGATTAATATTTGATGCCTCCGGATTGTTATATTGTGCATGGTTAAAAAGTGGTAAAATTACTATTTTATCTAACTCTGGTGAACAATTAACATCTTTTGATACATCATTAAATAAACCACGAGATTTAGCTTTTGACGCATCCGGATATTTATATTGTTCTAATGAAATAACAAATGATATTGTTAAATTTAGTAGTTTTGGTTTAACTGTTACAACATTTTCTTCAGATGCTTCGTTAAATTATCCATATGGATTAGCATTTGATTTTTCTGGAAACTTATATTGTGCTAATTTTAAAGGAGATTCTATTCTTAAATTTAATCCAGATGGAACAAATGTTACTTCTTTTTATTCAGGAGGATTATTAGATAAACCAACAGGATTAGCTTTTGATAAACAAGGAAATTTATATTGTGCAAATTCTGGTTGGCCATCTGGTAGACCATCAAGTATTATTAAAATAAGTCCTGATGGAAGCTCTGCTTCTACTTTTTCTTCAGATGTTTCCTTAAATTTTGCAAATTATTTAGCTTTTGATACTTCTGAATATTTATATTGCTCAAATTATTTAAGTAATAATATTTTAAAATCAGATGCTGCGTCATGTTTTAATAAAGGTACAAAAATACTTTGTTTAAATAAATTATTACAAGAAGAATATATACCTATTGAAGATTTAAAAAAAGGTGATTTAGTGAAAACATATTTACATGGATATCGTAGAATTCATTTAATAGGTAAAGGATTTTTTTCAAATAAACCAAAAATTTGGCATGACTCTATGTATAAAATGGTGAAAACTGACCTAAACGAAGGTTTTGAAGATTTAATTGTTACAGGAGGCCATGGTATACTAGTAAATAATATAACCGATGAAGATAAAGAAAACTATAAAAAATTAGGATTTTATAATGAAATGGAAAAAATAGATGATAAATATTTATTAACTGTAGCAATATCACATCAATTTACTCAAATAACAACACATGATTTTTATACCTATTATCATTTTGTTCCAGAAAATGACGGCGACAATAATAGAAGATTTGGTGTATGGGCTAATGGTATTTTAACAGAAACACCATCAAAAACACAATTTTTAAAACATAAATATGAAATTTTATAATATTATTTACATATCAATTAAATCCATAAATTTAAAAAGTGATTTATTTGTTAAACTTTTATAATCTTTTACCTTACTTTTTGCAATTTTTTCAACAATTTCATTTATAGTAAAATCATTAATTTTCTGATAATTATTTCCTTCATCCTTACTATAAATTTCTTTTTTATATAAAATAGCAACTGTTTCTGTCAATTCATCTACTTCACTTTTCTTATCATCTTGTGAAATAAACTCATAAATTTGAGATAAAAGATTTCTTGTTATTTCCATAATTTGTATATTAGTAATAATTCCATTATTCATTAAATTTAAATAAAAACTTGCTAGTGATTTTCTTTTTTCATTAATTTTATTAATTTCACAAAATTTATCATAATCAACACTTGATTCCACGTATTCAATATTATTAAATAAGTCAGTAAATTGATTAAAATTATTTTCAAATGTAGATTTAAGAATTATATATTTAGAAGATAAATCAGCATATAATTCTGCATAAATTTTAGAATAAAATCTATTAGTGGATGCAATCTCAAAAATAGCTGCACTAAAATGAGACATATCTTCAGAATTAATATTATCTTGGCATAATTTTTCAATTATTTCCATAATTTTATTTCTCATATCAATATAATTTTTATCCGTTAATTTATTCAAATAGGTACGAACCATATCAATTTGAGCATCAATACCAATTTTTTCATCAATTTTAGTAGTTTGGAAAGTTCGAATAGCTTCCCAATCATCCTCATTTATTATTTCTAATGCTTTACCACGCTTACCTTTTTTAAAGGTTTCTTTTAATGGTGTGGGTTCAAATTTCATAGGATTTTCTCGTTTTTTAAATACAGGTGTTCTTACATAATCTGGAGACCCAACTTGTAATGATAAATTAGATATAATTTCAAGTGTTTCATCTGGTAATTTATAGTCAAAACCATTAAAAAGTATAGAATTAAAATTATCTAAAGAATATCTTTGAATCTTTGTTACCATTCCAATATATATTTAATACCTCCTATAATATTTATATCAATTTTTTATATATTATAATATTTATAAATTCACTTAAATACATTTAGTGATAATATTATATAATGACAACTACAAATTCAGAAGTTATCGAAGCTATAAACGAAGAAAATAATAATTCTTCGTATGAAATAAATTCTTGGGATGATTTAGAAATAAATCCCAATTTATTGAGAGGAATTTTTGCATATGGATTTGAAAAACCTAGTCCTATTCAACAAAAAGCTATTAAACCAATTATTTTAGGTAAAGATGTTGTTGCACAGGCTCAATCAGGAACAGGAAAAACTGCTACATTTACTATTGGTGCATTAGCAAATGTAGATGTTACTAATAATTCTACTCAAGTATTAGTATTATCCCCAACCAAAGAACTAACTATACAAACAGCAAAAGTTTTTGAAAGTTTAGGAAATATGTTAGATGGATTAAAAGTTCAAAGTTTATATGGTGGGTCTATCATTGAAGAAGGAAGTAGTTTTTCAAATAAAAATATTCCTCATGTAATTTGTGGTTGTCCAGGACGAGTATTTGATATGATGCGTAGAGATAAAATTTCTTCAAAAAAAATAAAAACTATTATACTGGATGAAGCTGATGAAATGTTATCAACAGGATTTAAAGACCAAGTTTATAATATATTTCAATATTTAAATAATGATATTCAAGTTATTTTAGTTAGTGCTACTTTACCTGATAGTATACATTATATAATTAGTAAAATAATGCGTAATCCAGTTAAAATTTCAGTAAGACGCGAAATGTTAACTCTTGAGGGAATAAAACAATTTTTTATTGCTGTAGATGATGATAGACAAAAATATGCTACATTAAAAGACCTTTTTTCTTATTTATCTATTGCACAATGTATTATTTATTGTAATAGTATTAAGAGAGTCCAAGATTTATATGAAGCTATGAAAGAAGATGAATTTCCTGTATGTAGAATTCATAGTAATATGGATAAATCCGAGAGAGAAAATGCATTTAATGATTTTAGATTTGGGAAATCACGTGTTTTAATATCATCTAATGTAACTGCACGTGGAATTGATATACAACAAGTTAATATTGTTATTAATTTTGATTTACCTAAATGTGTTAATACCTATTTACATAGAATTGGAAGGAGTGGAAGATGGGGAAGAAAAGGTGTTGGTATTAATTTTATAACAAGACGTGATGTAATAAAAATGAAGGAAATAGAATCCCATTATTCAACCCAAATAACAGAAATGCCATCTGAACTTGGATTTTTAGCTAATGTATAAATTCGTATAAAAATTTCATTATATTTCTAATGTTATACTAAATATAATGAACATTGATTCAAATTCATCTATAATAGAAAAGTTAAATAATCATTTTAAATTACCAATTTATTATAATAATGAAAAAATGGAACTTAATAAAAATATTATAACTGATTTAGAACTTATTTCAACAGTAGATGAATCTAATAATTCTATTTATTCCTATTGTTTTAATAATAATAATTCTATATCATTACATATTACAGAACAAATATCTCAATATTATACAACTGATATTTCTTTTTTAAAAGATAATCAAAAACTTTTAAAGGAATACCAACGGGATGAAACAAAATATACAAATTATTCTACCGATTATCAAAATATAATTAATATTTGGAAAGAATTAAAAATGGAAAATGGTTTTAAAGAAAAATATTATTATGTAGATTGGGAATTATTTGAATGTTTAAACACATCTGAATTTTTTTTACAATTTGTAAGTATTTATAATCTTTTTTCACCTATTTTTTCTTTAATGATTCCCATTATTATTTTAATTATTCCATTTTTTATTTTAAGAATGAAAGGTTTACCTCTAACAATAAGTGAATATATTGATGTATTAAAAATTGTTGCACAAACCAATGCTATTGGAAAATTATTTACAGTAAATTTTGAAAGTATTTCTTTTCAAGAACAATTATATATTTTTATTTCAGCAGCGTTGTATTTATTTTCAATTTATCAAAATGTAATGATTTGTATAAGATTTAATAATAATATGAAATTAATTCATGATAATTTTAAAGAAATTCACTTTTATCTAGAAAAAACTTTAATTAGAATGAATAATTATCTTTTATATTCAGAAAATTTAAATACTCATAAATTATTTAATGAAAATTTAAAAATAAAAATACAACTGCTTGAAAGTATAAATTTAAAAATAAAATCTATTTCGCCTTATTGTCTATATAATATTAGTAAGATTCAAGAAATAGGTAAAATTTTAAAGTATTTTTATGAACTTCATAGTAATATGGAATATGAAGATGTAATGTTATATTCTTTAGGATTTAATGGTTATATTGATTGCATAGAAGGTCTTCAAAATAATATAAAAGAGAGAAAAATAAATTTTGCTGAAATAATGAATGGAAATAAAAAAAGTTTTTTAAAGAAAAGTTATTATGCATGTTTAAAAGATAATCATCCTGTCAAAAATACAATTAAATTTGATAAGAATTTAATAATAACTGGACCAAATGCTTCTGGGAAAACAACTATACTTAAGTCAACATTAATAAATATATTATTAACACAACAATTTGGTTGTGGATTTTATGAATCTGCTAAATTTAATCCATTTAAATTTATTCATTGTTATTTAAATATACCAGATACATCAGGGAGAGATAGTCTTTTTCAAGCAGAAGCTCGTAGATGTAAAGAAATTATTGACATTATTGAATTGAATAAAAAAGAAACCCATTTTTGTGTATTTGATGAATTATATTCCGGGACAAATCCAGATGAAGCAGAAATAAGTGCAATTGCGTTTATGCAATATCTTCAAAAATATAAAAATGTAATGAGCATGTTAACAACACACTTTATAAAAGTTTGTAAAAAATTAGATAAAATAGATACAATTCAAAATTGTAAAATGGTTTCAAAAAAAATAAATAAAAAAATAAAATATACATTTTTATTAAAAAATGGTATTTCTCAAATTAAAGGTGGAATAAATATTTTAACAGAAATGAATTATCCAAAGGAAATAATAGATAGTACATTTAACAAAAAATATTATAAGTAAAGGTTTATTAACTAAAGATATTACAAACTATTAAATTTTATATTTAAATATAATATGAAAGAATTTGTTTTATATATATTTTATTATGACCTCTTTTACTATTTTATACATAGATTACTTCATACAAAATATTTATATATAATTCATAAATTACATCATAAAAAAAATATTCCAGATTTTTATGATTATTATAATGTTCATTTAATAGAAATACCAATTACAAGTATAGGAATATTTTTTGCAATTTATTTATTTAAATTATATATTTACCAATTAATATATGCAATTATATTTATAAATATTCGTGGAATATTAAGCCATGATAAAAAATTTGTTTATTTAGTTGGAAATCATCATTTAATTCATCATCAATATTATAAATGTAATTATGGAGAATATTGGTTAGATTATTTATTTGGAACAATTTATAATAATAAATTAAAAGAATAATTCGTTAATTAAAAAATTAATTAATATTATCTTTTTGTAATAAAATGACATCCATATTTGATTTATTTAATCCAAGTTTTTTAATGTTTTTAGGAATATTAGTACTGGTAGTAGCTCTAATCGTTATTTATTTTGAGAGTAAAATGAGAGACCAAAATCATAAAATAGCCTCTATGCTCAGTCTAGTTTCTACTTTAGCAGAAGATTTAAATGGTGTTAAAATGGGTATAAATCATTTAGCTATAACAAGATTTGGTGAACCAATATTAAAACCTTTAGACCAAGATAATACTGTTTTTCATAATAAAGATTTACATGAGTTGATTGAAGTTTCGGATAATGAAGAGGAAGAAGATGAAGAGGAAGAAGAGGAAGAGGAAGAGGAAGAAGAGGAAGAAGAGGAAGAGGAAGAGGAAGAGGAGGAAGAGGAAGATGATGAAGAAAATAATTCTTGTTATAATGACGATGAATCATATAAAGAGCTTAATGAAGAAGCTATAAATGAAGATATAAAAGTTTTAAAATTAAATATTTTAAATGAAATAGAAAATAATGAAAATAAAGAATTTAATACTGAAGAATTAGATGATTTAGAAGATTTAGAAAATGATACTAAATTTTTTGGAAACCAATTAATTCAAGAGGATGAATTTAAAAATTCAGAATTATTTACTCCTAATTATGATTTTAAAACAGTAAATATTAATTTAGAAGATATTACTGATTATAAAAAACTTCCTTTGATTAAATTAAGAAATATTGTAACTGAAAAAGGATTATCTTCTGATGCTTCAAAATTTAACAAAAATAAATTACTAAAATTGCTTGGAGTAGAATAAGAATTTTTTTAAAAATTTTTATTATAAATATAGAATATAAGAATGTCAAGTTTATCTTGTAATAATAATGATAATTCCAAAAAATATGGGTGGGAAAATTGTTATTCAGGCAGTCATAATTATAATTTTAATTTTCCCCCACTTATGGCAGATGGAAGAAATTGGGCTTCTTGGCAGCCAGAGGCTGTTATAAATGAAAGAATTCAAAAACAAGAAGGAATAACAAATAATTGGAAATATAGACAATATTTACAAAATCATGCAGTAAAAATTATGAATTTTAATAATTTAGAGGCTTGTTATGATTTAGGTTTAGACCCTCATGTTAAAACAGATAGAACACCTTCGGATAATGTACCATTTAAATTTAAAGGAATTTTTGATAAAAATAAACCTGGTTATGGATATTGTAATAGTGATTTAAAAAATCCATATTTAACTAGTGAACAATTAAATTCACGTTTAATAGCTCCTATAATAAATCCTGAAAATTATCAAAATTTAGTACCCGGTGTAAAAATGTAAATAGATAAAAATAATAATATAATAATAAGTTATTATAATTTAGTATTATAATGAAAGTATTGAGTATTGATGTTGGAATTAAAAATTTAGCATTTTGTCTTTTTGAAAAACCCATATGCCTCGAACATTATAAAATTACAAAATGGGATATTATTGATTTATCTGAAAAAGAAGATATAATAAAATGTGAATTTTTAGAAAAAAATAGTATTTGTAATAAACCAGCAAAATTTAAAAATAATAATAATTGTTTTTGTTTAAAACATTCAAAAAAACAACCATTGCAAATTCCAACATCAGAACAAAAACCATCTTTTATTAATAAACAAAAAATTCAAAAACTTTATGAAATTGCGGATTGTCATCATATTAAATATGAATCAAAAGTTAAAAAAATAGATTTAGTAGAAATAATTAATAATTATATAGGTAATCACTATTTAGAAACAATAGAAAGTAAGAAAGCTCAAGACGTAGATTTATTTAATATAGGAATTAATATTAAAACAAAATTTAATAAATATTTCGAATCAGAAGAAAAAATTGATTATGTAATAATTGAAAATCAAATTAGTCCTATTGCTACAAGAATGAAAACCATTCAAGGAATGATTGTACAATATTTTATAATGTCAAATATTAAAGTAGACCATATAGAATTTATATCTGCATCTAACAAATTAAAAGATTGCCCAATGAAAGATAAGAAAAAATACAGTGATAGAAAAAAATTAGGTATTTCTAAATGTTTAGAAATGATTACAACAGATTTTCGTTTTCATGAAAAACTAGATTATTTTCAACATCATAAAAAAAAAGATGATTTATCAGATTCATTTTTGCAAGGAATTTGGTTTATTAATAATAAAAAAATATAACTATTAAATTATTAATTTTCAATATTTTGAATAATTTAAAAATAAATATTTAATTATTCGTAATACTTAAAATTAAATGTTCTATTTAATGAATAGATATAATGGCAGATATTATTGAAATTTCTGAATTAGAATTAAATGATAATGATTTTAGTAGAACCAGTAAATCTACTAACTTTGGTGGTGGGTTAGAGCTTCTAATGAATGATAAAGTTAAGGAAAATAGTAAATTAAGCAGTGATATTGATTTAGAAGATTTAAATAATTTAGAGAATGAATTAAATGATTTAGTAGAAGATATTCCTAATAGTAATTATAAACCAAAATCGGATTTTTTTAATAAACCTAGTGTATCTTTTGAGGAATCTAATATAAAATTAAATCTTGGAAATGAAAATTCACTTGGACAATCTACCCTTCAAACAGAAAATGATAATAAATCATGGGATGGATATGGAAAATTTAATAATATTCCTTTAAACCCAGATTCTACAATACCATTAGAACCAAAAATGTCGAAAGATGAACAATTAAGAGAAAAATTCAAATATTTAAGAAAATTAGAAGGATTAGAAAAAAAAGGAGTTGAATTATCAAAAAAATATAGTATGGAATCATCATTACACGAAATGATTGGTGAATATGAAACAATTATGGAAGAAAAATCTAAACAAAATTCTGTTAAATTTCAAGGAAATATGTTAATGGCGATTATTAATGGAATAGAATTTTTAAATGGAAAATTTGACCCATTCGATATTAAATTAGATGGTTGGAGTGAACAAATTCAAGAAAATATAAATGATTATGATGATATATTTGGAGAACTACATGAAAAATATAAGAGCAAAGCATCTATGGCTCCTGAATTAAAATTACTTTTTCAGTTAGGTGGAAGTGCAATGATGGTTCATATGACTAATACTATGTTTAAATCAGCTATGCCAGGTATGGATGATATTTTACGACAAAACCCAGATTTAATGCGTTCTTTTCAAACCGCTGCAGTTAATTCTATGGCAAATTCTAATCCAGGATTTTCCGGATTTATGGGTGGAATTATGAATCCTGAACCAACTGTATCTAGAGGAATGGGCCCTCCTCCTCCATTAGCTACACAAGGACCTAATTCTATCCCTCCACAACAAGGAAGACCAGGAAATAACAACTACGCTTCAAGACCTGATTTAAATTTAAGTCGTAGTAATTATACGGATGATGGTATTAGTTTAAGAGAAAATTATGAAAGACCTGATTTACAAGATAGAACAAGTAGACGACAACCAAATAGACCTGAAATGAAAGGGCCATCCGATATTTCAGATATTCTCTCTGGTTTAAAAACAAAGACAATTAATATTCAAGAACCAATTACTATGCAACCATCTAATAATACAAATGATAATAGTACTATAAGTATTAGTGATTTAAAAGATTTACAATCAGATGGGAATTTACCAAAACGTAGTTATAGACGTAAGAAATCAGCTAGTAATACTGTATCATTAGATATATAAAAAAAAATAATAATATTAAATTTAATATATAAAATAAAATATATAAAATAATAATTCTTAAATAAAATATTATTATTTTTTAAATTAATTTGTCCATTTGGGTCCATAACCTAGTAGACCATATCTACTAAAATAACCTCTTTGGCCTGGTACGTATCCTGCAAAACCTCTTCCATTATTATAACCAAAACTTCCTAATAATGATAACGGTCCAGTATTATAACCAACATTATATCCTTCTTTTATAGAAATAGAGTTTATAAATCGAAGAATTAATAAACAAAATAAAAATAAAAACGCACAAAATATCCATCTTTTCATATTATTTGCCATATAAATACTGTTTAGAAATTAATTCATTTAACATATATAATCTCTAAATGTTTTTTATTTTATTTTATTCTACAGTTACAACTTTTGCCAAATTTTTTGGTTTATCAGGATTTATATTTTTATTTATAGATAAATAATAAGCCATTAATTGTAAAGGAATAATTCCAAGCAAAGATGCATATGTTTTATTTTCTGGAATTAATATTATATCTGTATTTATATCATTTATTATTAAATTATCTTTTAAAATAGAATCATTATTTGTTATAAAAATAATTGGAGAGTTTCTAGATTTTACTTCTTGATAACAATTGATTGTTTTAGTACTATGAATTTGGTCTAAATTCAATATTAATACAGGAAATGTTTCATCTAGTAAAGCAAATGGACCATGTTTTAAGGAGCTTGATGAATAACCTTCAGAATGTATATATGATATTTCTTTTATTTTTAATGAACCTTCTTTTGCTATACATTCATCACTACCTTTACCTAATATAAACATATTGTTTGAAGTTATTTTTTTACAAATTGAAATTACTTTCTCTTGGCAATCATTTATGGTATTTAATATATCATTAGATAGGTTATGGAGGTCTGAAATCATTCTTAATCTATTTTTATAACTTAAATCAAATAATTGAGCAAACCAAATAGATATCATTGATAAACAAACTACTTGACTAGTAAATGCTTTAGTTGATGCAACTCCTACTTCTTTACCAGCATTACAATAGATTCCGCAATCAACTTCTCTTGCTATTAATGAATCAACGACATTTATAATACCTATAGTCATTATATTTTTATTTTTTGCAATTTCAATACATCTATATAAATCTTTTGTTTCTCCCGATTGTGAAATTAATATAAATAATGTATTTCCTATACGAGGAATATCAAATTCATTAAATTCAGCACCATCAAAAACCTGAATTGTATTAAAATTACAAATTTTTTTTAAAAAATTCATTCCATATAAGCCGGCGTAATAGGATGTTCCACACCCTAATAATATTATATTATTTATTTTCTTAAAATTCTCTGCATTTTCCTCTAATCCACCTAGTTTAACTTCTGATTTATTTTTTATTCTTCCACCTTTATTAATTGAATTTAAAATAACTTCTGGTTGATTATAAATTTCTTTTAATGTCCAATGTAAATATGGAAAAGGAGTTAATTCAGAATCTAATATTGTAACATTTTTTTTTATATAATGATTACTTGTTTTAACTAATATATTTTGTTCTTTTTTTACTATTAAACATATATCATCCGTATTTAAAGTTATATAATTATTTACCATATTACAAAAACCACTTTGTTCAGAAGTTACAATAACTCTATCTTCATTTTGACCAATTAATAATGGAGAACCATTTCTTACACAATATAAAATATTTGGCTCATGAATACTTTGAATTAATAATCCATAAGTTCCTCTTAATTCACTAATGGTTTTTTTAATTGATTCAAAAGTATTTTCAGTAAGTTGAAAATTTAATTCAATTTGATTTATAATAACTTCAGTATCTGTTTGAGAATTAAAAGTAAAACCTTTGTTTATTAAATTTTGTTTTAGTTCATTATAATTTTCAATTATGCCATTATGTACTATAGCAAAATTCCTATTATTAGATAAATGTGGATGAGCGTTTATATCATTTTTTATTCCATGAGTTGCCCATCTGTTATGACCAATTCCTATATTTATATCAATGTTTTTCCCTAAATCAAAAGGATTCTTTTCTAATTTATTTAATGCATCTTCTTCATTTGTAGAAGCAAATTTATTTATATAAATATTTTTATTATTAATAAGAGATATACCGGCTGAATCATAACCTCTATTTTGTAATTGTTTTAAACCATTTATAATTAATTGATATAAATTTTCATTGTTATTATTTAAAATTATTCCAAATATCCCGCACATATTAAAATTAATATATTTTTTTTTAGTAAAAATACTGATTTAATTTATCATAATCTTTTGGATTATTAAATTTACATAATTTATGAGTATTATAAGATAAACAACCATTGGATTTGGTACAAATTTCTAAACAATCATTTATTTTTCTAATCCATTTTATATAATTTTCATTTACAACTTTATTGTCATCAGTCTTAATAAATTTATTTTTATTATTTTGTTCCATTTAATATAAATAATAATAATTTATTTAAATAGTTTTTTATTTATTCAAAATTTATTTTTAAATTCAATAAATCTTTATATTTGGTTTCCATTAATTCATTTAGTTTATCTACTTTGATAATTTTATCTTTCTTTAAAATTTCTGAAGTTTCTTGAATATATTCTTTTGCATGTTGAATAATTATGTTGGCACATTTATAAGCATCATCAATTAAATTTACTACCTCATTATCAATCATTTCTTTATATTTTTCACTTAAACTCGGATATATAATATTTTCTCCCATACCATAATAAATAATCATTTTTTCTGCTAATTTTAATGCTTCTTCGAAGTCATTTATTGCTCCAGTAGTTACTGAAATATCATAAAATACTTCTTCTGCAATACGTCCAGCTAATAAAATCATTAAATGTTCAAATAATGCTTCACGAATATAAATATTGCTGGTTGACCCTTCAAATACAGTATATCCTGGACTTTTGGGAGAAGATAAATTAATTACAACTTTGGTAACTTTTGAGTGATGTTTAGATAATATTCCAACCACAGCATGACCCATCTCATGAATTGCAATATGGTCTATTATATCGGTTGTAAATTCATGGTCATTTGGTTGCCAACCCGCCATCATTTTATTTAAAACAAAATCAAAATCTTTATAACAAAACTCTTGTTGGTTATTTCGAAGTGCATTTAACATTGCTTCATTTAAAAGATTTTCAATTTGAGCACCACTAAAACCTTCTGTTACTTCTACTAATTCATTAATTCCTATAGTATCACAATAAGGTTTTCCTTTAATATGAATATTTATAATTGATTTTCTTGTATTTTTATCAGGTAGTCCAATAAATATTTTTTTATCTATTCTACCTGGTCTAATCAATGCTGAATCTAATAAATCTATACGATTAGTAGCTGCTATTAAAAAAATTCCTGTATTATTTTTAAATCCATCTAATTCTACTAATAAAGAATTTAATGTACTATCTCTTTCATTTGAAGAAGATTCACCATCGGATGACCTTTTTCTACCCAAAGCATCAATTTCATCAATAAATATTATACAAGGAATATTTTTCTTTGCTAAATCAAATAATTCCTTTATCCTTGTAGAACCTATACCAACATATTTTTCTTGAAAATCAGAACCAGATATTGGTATAAAACTACATTTTGCTTCACCTGCTAATGCTTTTGCTAAAAGAGTTTTTCCTGTACCTGGAGGACCCTCTAAAATTAATCCTTTGGGAATTCTAACATTATATTTTAAATATTTTGGATAATTTTTTAATATATCTACACATTGTAATAATTCTTGTTTAATATTATCATATCCACCAATATCTTTAAATAAAATATTAAAATTTTTTATAACTTCAAAATTTTTTGATTTAGAATTTGGTTTTTCTACATAAACTTTTCTTCCAGTCTCCTCATCTTCTTCAAAATTTCCACTAATTTCATTATCTTGATTCGATTCATCATCAATTTCAATTCCAAGGGATTGTAAAAAACTGGATTTATTTAAATAAATCCTTAATCTTGGTATCTCTGAAAATGAATTATTATTATTTTCATAATTAATATTATTGTTATCAATTAAATATTCATTTTCTCCTAAAATTGCATTATTTTGTATGGTTTTATTTTTGGAATTTAATTTTTTTAATTCTTCAACAAAAGATTGTCTAATTAATGGATATTTTTTAATATGATTATTATGAACATTATTATCTGTTTGATTATTTTTTTGAATTAATTGATTAAAATATTTTCGTGCAAAAGGATTATAATTTTTTTTTTCAGTATTAATATTTACTGTATTTTTAATATTTTTAAAAATAAAAGAATTAGAAAAAGAAAAGAAAGTTATGTAAAAAAAATTAAATAATAATTTATAGTACATTTTAATTAATTATAAGATAGTTTTTAAATAATAATTTTATAACATTTCTGGATTTATATAATTTTTCCAATTTTGTTTAAATTCTTTTATAAATGCAAAAAATGGAGTATTATTTTTATTATAAAGAAGAGAATTATGAATTAATTTTAAATTACCAATTAAACTATCTTTATTTATATGTAACCAAATTATAAATAAAATAAAGAGAAAAATAGTAAAATAAATGTCTTTCAGTGTAATATTATTTTTTCTTAAATAATAAAGAGGAACTATTTTTAAAAATATATTTATAATTATAAAATAAATTATACTTTCTCTACTTGAACTATATAAAAACATCATTATTAACATAACAAAATTTTCCAACAAGCTTACTAATATAGCAAATTTGGGTGAATATAAAATCCATTTTAATTTATAAATTATAAACCATAAAAAAATCCAATAAGAAAAAATCATATCCAAACGTAATTTAACCATTTATATATAAAAACAATTTTTAAATTAAGTTTAATAAAATATTTATTTTTAATATAGTAAATTATTAATGTTATCTAGACAAAGAAAGAATAATGAGAGATTTACAAATATTAATGACAAAATTAATCAAAATAAAAATAGTTTTAATTTAATGACTACATGTAATAAAGGAGGAATTAAAATTAAAGAAGATGGGAAGATTTATTCGGCAAATCCTTTTGAGGGTATAAATCCATTTAGCAATCCTAATCCAAATGAAGATAAAATGACTAATTTTAATTATAACAATTCTTCCTATGAAAAACTTGATTTAAATATTAATAATTATTCTCGAGAAGAATTATTTTCATTATTTGGTTTAAAAAATAAAAGTCTTTCAGAAGATATTATGAAAGAATGTAAAAAAATTGTTTTGAAAACACATCCTGATAAGTCTCATATTGATGAAAAATATTTTATTTTTTTCTCTGCTGCATATAAAAAATTATTAGGAATATATGAATTTCAAAATAAAACAAATAGTAAAAAAATAACTGATACTAATGAATATTACGATAATAATAATGTTACCTTATTAGATAAAGTTTTTGATACAAAAAAAGATTTAAAAGACCCAAAAAATTTTAATTCTTGGTTTAATGAACAATTTGAAAAACATAAATTAGACGATTCAAATGAATCTGGATATGGAAGTTGGTTAAAATCAGATGAAGATATTGTTTATTTACCAAATATAACGAAAGCTAATATGGCATCCGAAATTGAAAAAAGAAAAAAACAAGTACAAAGTTTAACTAAATATAATGGGGTAAGAGACCAATATGCTTCTACCTTTGGTGGTTCAGCTTTAATGTCTTACGATAGTAATTTTTCTTCTGGTACTTTATTTAGTAATGACGGAATTGGTTATACTGATTTACGTCAAGCATATGTTGAATCTGTTATACCAGTTACTGAAGAAGACTTTCATAAAACAAAACAATTTAAAAGTATTGACGAATATAAACGTCATCGTGAAACGATTGATTTAAATCCTATTAATAAAGAAGAAGCAATGCGTCAATTATACCAAGAAAATAAACAAAAAGATGAAGAATCAACAGCTTTAGCTTTTTATTATGCACAACAGGCAGAAAAGGCGAAAAAAAATCAAGAAAATTTTTGGTCAGGTTTAAAACAATTAACTAATTGGTAAAAATAAAGGATTTATAGAAAATTAAACAATATAAAGGTAATAAAACTATATAAATAATAAATTATGAAGATTAATAATATATTATTTATATTTCCATTTATAAAATTATTTTCTTATAGTAAAAGATTATTTACAACTATTAAAAATTATAATAAACCAATATGTGCAAATTGTAAATTTTATAAACCAGAAAATTATAATAATTATTATTCAACCTTTAATAAATGTGTTAAATTTGGAGAAAAAAATTTGGAGAATGGAAATATTAATTATGTTATTATAAAAAACTGTCGAAATGATATAACAAAATGTGGCGAAGATGGTACAGAATATGAAAAAGAAAATAATTTATTATTAAAAAAAATAAATCATCATTTTTCACGATTTTTTTTTATTTATTTTGTTTATATTTTATCATTTATATTATATAAAAATTTTTTATTATAATAAATAACCAATTATTGAATAATTAATTATTGATGATTGATTAATATAAAACAATCTTATTTAAATATATTAAAATAAATATGGAGAGAAATCTATTTGAAAAAGAAGGATTTATTTTTTCACTAGTTAAAAAAAATAACTATAAAATTAATTTTAGTATGGAAAATAATAATATTATTTTATCTAAAATTGTAGATTTTAATTTAATTAAGCTTATTTATGATTTAAATGCTGATATATATGAAAAAGTTGATTTAAAACAAATAAATGAAAATGAAGCTGAAGTTTCTATTCTTATTCAAAATATTTTTGAAGAACTAGGATTACCTCAAAAATTTTCTTATTTACAAATGAAAAGAAAAGTAGAAAATAATAAAATTTTTTTTTATTCCAATTCTATTCAAGGTATTCGCCCAGAAAATATACCATTAGATGCCGAATTATTAGAAGTTGATTTTATAAGTTGTTTATGTAATATTATAACTCCACATAAAATAAATTTTGAGTTTAATATAATATTTAATACAAATATTTTTATACCAGCTTTTATTGAAAAAATGGTTGGAATTATTTTATATAAAATATTTAAACGTGTAAAACTATTTATAGAAAATGTTTGAATATAATATAATATAATAAATGTTGGAAATAAAAAAAAATATATTTTTTTTAAGCTTTTTTATAAAAGAAATAATCTTTATAATAAAAATATTGTATATTTTTATTTCAGAAATTATTTTATATTATTTTTTTAGAAATTATTCCTCTTTTATAGATAGACTTTCCTATCGTTTAGCATCTGTTAATATATTATATATTAAATTATTTCAAGCAATTTCATTTAATAATTGTTTTATTGATGATAAAACAAATAATAAATTATTATATTTTACTGATAATGCACCATGGAATTATTCAGATATAAATTTTAATGATTTAATTCAGATTGTAAATGATTATAATCTTTGTTTGGAAGATGGTTTTGAAAAACCAATAAATTCAGGAATGATTTCTTTAGTTTATAAAGCATATGATAAAGAAACCAAGGAATTAAAAATTATCAAAATAAAAAGAAATAATATTGATATCAAATTAAACGATGCACTTAATAATATAAAAACAATTATTTATTTGTTGTCATTAATACCTATATTTAATAAATATAAAATTGACGAAACAATAATAAGAAATTTGGAAATAATTAGAAGTCAAACCAATTTTCAAGATGAAATAAATAATATGATTAAAATGAAAAATAATTGTAAACATTTAAAATATGTTAAAATACCTAATGTAAATAAAGAAGTAACTGAAATTTACCCTAATGTTATTTTAATGGAATTAATTGAAGGTATAAAAATGAATAATTTATTAGAAGAGGATTATTTTATTTTTGCAAAACAAGTTATTAAATTCGGATTAGTTACTTCAATAATTCACGGATTTACACATGGAGATTTACATGCAGGTAATATATTATTTATAAAAGAGGAAAATGAAGAAAAATATCCTTATAAGATAGGCATAATTGATTTTGGTATAGTATATGAAATAGATAATAATTTTAAAAATTCAATATTTGAAATATTAACAGAAATATTTATAGAAGACCCTTTTATAACTTCTGAAAAAATTTTAAATTCAGGAATTTTAGAACCAAAAGATATAAAAAATTATTTACCAAAAGAACATTATGAAAATATTTTAAATTTTACAAGAGAAATAATTATTGAATCAATCCAAAATTCTAAATTAGCAAACCAAATACAAATTTATAAATTTTTATTTAAATTTAAAGAATATATATTGAATTCTAAAATTGCCAACCTGGGAATAAAATTAAGTGATAATTTTGTTAAAACCCAACTTATATTATCAATGTCACATGGAATTACATTAACTTTATGTAAGGACAATTATGTTAATTTATTAGATAATATTTTAAATGAATTATTTCATACTAAATTAATTCATGAATAAAAATATATATTATTATACCAATAGTAAGAACGATAAAAAAAGACAAAAGAGAAAGATTAAATTTTTTATATAAAACTGCATAAAAATATCCTATTAAAATTCCTATACATACTTGAATAATGGAATGCATATTAAATGCAACTCTTTGAATTGAAAATATTAATATTATAAATAAACATAACCATAAAGGAATAATTTGGTAAAAATAGAGTAAAAATCCAAATATTGTAATAGTTTCAGCATGAGCTGAAGGCATCCCTATACAATTATTTGTATTTTTAAAGTTACATTTTTTTAAAGGACGATTTATTAATTCTCTATTTAAATATTTTTTACAAAATATTTTTTCTAATCGATTTTGAATAAAATAATGATAAATACATATTAAAAATATAATAATTAACAAAAAATGAAACTTCATTAATATATTCCTATATTAAATTAGTTAAATTTACTATTAAAGAAATATAAAATTATCGTTATTATATTAAATTGAAACTAATTTAATACTAATATTATTAAGTATATTATAATGAATTTTATAATGAATTATTCATTACAATCTAATAATCAAAATCCTACTTTTATTTTTATAGATGGAAGTTACTATTGTTTTCATCGATATTACGCATTATTGCAATGGTGGAAAAATGCTTTTCCGGATGAACCTTTAGAAAACCCCTTTCTTAATAACATATTTGTTGAAAAATTTAATAAAACTTTTGTAGAAAATATACAACAGATACCAAAAAAATTGAAAATTTCTAAAGAAATTCTTCCTATTATTATTGTTGGAAAGGATTGTAAAAGAGAGAATATTTGGCGTAATGAAATATTTAATAAATATAAAACAAATAGGATTTATGATGATAAATTTATGGGAGGACCATTCTTTCAAATGGCATATGAAAAAAATTTATTTGAATTAGGAGGTGCAAAAGCTATACTAAAACATCCGAATTTAGAAGCTGATGACTGTATAGCTATATCCGTAAAATATTTAATAAATAAATTTGCAAACTGTAATATTTATATTATAACTAGTGATAGAGATTATTTACAATTAAACTCCCATAATGTTCAATTATATAACTTATCATTTAAAAATATTGCTGAAAACAAAAATTGTACTGGGGATGCCAAAAAAGATTTAGAAATTAAAATTATTATGGGAGATATTAGTGATAATATTCCATCTATTTTCCCTAAATGTGGTGCTAAAACTGCCTTAAAATGTATAGAAGATAAAATTTTCTTTGAAAAAAAAATGTCTGAAAACTCGAGTTATATTATACAATATGAATTAAATAAAAAATTAATAAATTTTGATTATATACCTCAAAAATTGGTGGATGAATTTTTGGCAGAAATAAATTAAAATCTATTATTTATATAATATGAAAATAATTCCAAATGAATTAATTATTACACTAAATACAAGTATACCTGGATATAATAAAATAAAATATTTTCCTTCTATGACAATAAAATATATAAATAGGGAAGATAATAGAATCCTATTTAACCCCTTAATTAAATTAAATAAATCTATTATTGATAGAGTTCCTGAAAAATATAGAATTAAAGAATTTTTTAATCCTGTATTATTTCAATCTTTAATAAATGAAACTAAATCTATTCCTGACAAAGATTTAAATGAAGCTACAATGGAAGGTTATGTAGATAATAATATTAATATTACTTTAAATACAATATTATATGATAATTCAATTATTTATATAGGAGGTAACCCATATGTAATTATGGATGTACTATGGACAAATGGAGACTGGAAAATAGGAACAAAAAAAATTGAAAAATATAAAGAAAAAATTGCTACAAGTCAGCTTGAAAAATTATCCAAGTCAGAAATCTATGGAATAAATTATAATGAACCTAATACACAAAATGATTATTTTAATTCAAATGATTATCTTAATTCAAATGATTATTTTAATCCAATTAATAAGACGAATGTAATTAAATCTTTAAGGCCACTAATAATAAGTGAAAAATTAACCAATAAAGTTAAATCAATTTTCACAAATAATAAATTTTATAAATTAATTCTTGATATTTATAAAGAAGGAGATTTTGATATAAAAAAAATAATATTTGATTCTACAAATTATTCTTCTAAAAATTTATTAAATAATAATAATTACAATATAAATTTTAATCAAAATTTCTATAATAAATGTGTAAATGAAATAAAAATTATAGAAAATTCTGGAGGTGGAAATTGTTTTTTTATAGCAGTTGCTGATGCAATAAATTATTATAATTATTATAATCAAGATAATAGAATTATTAATAATATTTATGGAATAGGAACTAATATTTTTACCCCCATATATTTAAGAAGTTTAGTCTATGATTTTTTAGAAAATAATATTGAAATAGATGACCTATTAAAAAATATAGCACCAGCAAATGTTAATAATTTAAATAATATTTTTTCAAAAAATTTAAATGTATTAAATCAAACGTTAAGAGAAGAGGGAAATAGTCAAGGAATTAGTATGGAAGACTATTTAGAGTTGGCAAAGGATATTTATAAAAATAATGAAAATTTTTTAGTTGATTCGGTCGAATCCATTCCTTTTGAAATAGAAAATTATGAAAAACCTTTTAAAATAATTCAAAAACAAAATTTAAAAAAATATATTTTAAGTAATAATTATTGGGGAAATTCTTTATCCATATATGCAATTTCCTTTATTCTAAATTTAAATATTATACCTATTACAATAAAAGAAAATAAAGATAATAATTCATTTATTAGTATACCATTTGCAAATTTTGGACAGGAATATAATTCTTGGAATAAATATTTATTTTTATATTATAACAATGCACATTTTAATATAATTTCATTTAATTATAAAGAGAGAAATCAAATTTTAAATAAAAAAATAATTTTTCATCGAAATTCCAAATGGGATTCTTTACCAATATTTATTTTGTTTTCCATTTTTGGAGCTTATTATATGAATATTCGAAATTTTACAGATAAATTAGATTTTACATTTTTACCAGAATTAATGAATAATTTTGAATCAATTATATATGAAAAAATTTTTCCTAAATTAGAATATAAAAATTTTTTTTATCCTACATTCAAATCTTATTTTCCTGTTAGTATATTAAAAACACCTAATATTTTAAATAATGTTTACTCTAATTTAAATAATAATAATTATAATGAAATGATAGGTGGTAATAATTATTTATATAATTTTAAAAAAAATAAAACTACGAATTATCTTGCTTATTATATAAATATAGAATTAGAATTACATCCAGGAACTAGTATTTCACCAGAGGAAATGAAAAACTATAAATGTAAACAAAAATGGAATTCTATAAGAAAAGCTTATGCGAATTTTACAGGTAATCCATATTTAATAACAACTATTAATTCCAAACAATCATTAAAAAAAAATAAAAGAAAATATGGTGGTGTAAAAAAAAATATAACTTGTAAAAATAAATAAATAATTTAAATCTTCAAGGGTGTAAATTATTTATCATAATTAAATTTTTCAAAATCAAATTTAGAATAAGCTTCTTTTTGAGCTTTTCTTTGTTTCTCTCTTTTAGCTTTTTCTAATACTGCTATTGCTGCTGATAATTCTATATCACTTACAACCCCATCTTCATTTGTATCAACTAATTTATGTAAAATTCTATATTTATAAGGAACAATACATAGTGAACTTTCTTCATTAAATAAATATTCTGATAAAATAGTAAAAACAGCTGTTAATCCTAGTGCTGTATAAATATCTCGAGTTCCCATCCACGCCATTGCAAAGACTAAAAGTTGTTTACTAACCGACCACTTCATATATTCTTCCGTTGATTTGCTAAATTGGATAGAAATAAATTTTGAACCAACATTCAGTAATATCATAACTATTCCGGCAAAAAATTTACTATTATTTAAATACATAATATGATGATTAAAAAAAGAAATTCCGTTATAAAATGGAGTAAATATAGAAGTTTCTCCTCCTATTTGTTTATTTTGAATAGATTTATTTGTTTCAGTAAAAGAAGTCATTAAATTAACATATTATTATATTTTTATATTATTCCAAATTTTCTAAAAAGATTAGATATATTAGAAGAAGTTTTGTGATAAAATCCCTCTTTTAAAATACGATAATTTCTTAATATTGGTCTATAATATTCACGTATTTTTGGAGTAAAATTTTCTGTTTTATTTAAGGAATTAATATAAGCAAAATATATAATAACAATTATTAAGAATAAAATATAGAATAAAAAATGTTTCATATATATGTTTATTTATAAAATTAAAATCGTGAGGATATACTTGAAAATATAAGATTATCGGTTGGTTCAATTGTATCTAATGGAATACGAGAGCTAGAAGAAACTGGAATTTGATTTGAATTTTTACCTCGTAAAATTGTATTTTCTCTATCGATTATATTAAATCCTTCTTGTCCAATAAATGTTTCTTTAGAACTTAACATATTAGTTGGATAATTACTACCAGGAATATTTAAATTTGGAGTTTGTTTTTTATTCATTAGTGAATTAATAGCATTTTCCGAAGTTAATGAATTTAAACTATAACCTTCTAAAAATCGAATAGAATTATAATTAAACATTATTATAATTAAAAAAACGACAAAAAGTCCTAAATTTTTACTTGAATAACTTATTCCTAAAATAAATAATATTAAAATTGCTCTTCCTAAAGGAGTCACAAATAAAAAATCAAATATTTTAGATTGACTTAATAAAATAACTAAAAATAATGTACTAACAATTCCATACTTCTTTTTATTTAACCAATTAAATTCCATTATATAAATAATAAATTATAAAAATTTATTTTTAAAATTTTAATTTCAGACTGTTTGACAAATTATTATCTAAATTTTTAATAAGAAGAATGTCTTTAGCAATGTTTGCAGCCCCATTTGATGATAATATTGAGTCCTTTACTAATAATTCAGACAATAATTTAATTAATAAAAAACGACAATCACATAATAGAACACAAAAAATGTATTCAAAAGAAAATTTTGATTCAAATAAAGTAAATTCGGTTTTAGAAAAAATACATGGTAATTTAAATAATGATGAGGAAGATGATACAAATAAATTTAGTCCTCCACCAAAATCTGAATCAGCTGGAGTTCAAAAAACTATTCAAAAACAAAATGCAACCGAATCTATGATTAATATGAATATTAATTCTAATACTAATACTGATAATATGTTTAGAACATTAGGAAGAGCTCCTCAACCTAATTATGAAGGTACAGATAATTTAGATTTAAATAATTATAATAATTATGGAGATAGTAAATCTAATGAAGAATATTATAAACAATTAATACCAGGATATAATGCTCAAAAAAATTCTGTAAATAAACCTTATTATAATAATAATTACTTTAGGGAAAATCTTTCCGAATATCCAAATCAAGATATTTTACTTCAAAAATTAAATTATATGATAACTCTTTTAGAGGACCAACAAGATGAAAAAACTAATAATGTTACAGAAGAAGTTGTTTTATATTCATTTTTGGGTATATTTATTATTTTTATTGCAGACACCTTTGTAAGAGTTGGTAAATATGTTAGGTAAATTATAAATTAATTATGTTCAAAAAAATATTCTTGATTACATTTATTTATATATATTTCTTGCTCTTCTTTAGTATTATAAATTTTAAATTCAATATCATTTTTTAAATTATTATCAATATAAGATTTAGGGACTTTATAATTTTTTTTAAATAACCTATAAATATCATTATATTCTTTATTTATACTAATATTATTACTATAAAAAGTAATATTTGTCTCAAATATTTCTTTTAGTTGCTTTTCCCAAATATTAATATTTTTAAATTGAAGTTTTATAAATATTAAATTATCTTTTTGTAAAATATTATATCCTCTATTAAAATCAAAATAATTAAAAGATTCTAAATTATACTCCTTTAAAATATCATTTATTGGATGATACTCTTCTAATATAAAAATAAATTCATTATTAAAAATAGTAATTAAATTTTCTATACTTATATTCTTATAATTTATTCCACAATACATATGAATATTTTGGAAAAAACTAGATATTTTTCTTTCGATAGGATTACGATAACTATCAATAATATAAATTTTTTTATTTTTTTTATTTTTATTTATTGTTTCTATTAATCCATTATAATTAAATTGAATAATAAAATCATTATGAGAGTGTACTTTAATATTTTTTAAATTATTATTTGTTAATGTTTGGGATAATGTGGATGAACCACATTTTCCCCCACATAAAACTATACAATCTAAATAATCTAAATTATCTAAATTATCTAAATTATCTAAATTATCTAAATTATCTAAATTATCTAAATTATCTAAATTATCTAAATTATCTAAATTATCTAAATTATCCATATATATATTTAAAATTAATTAATTAATTATATTAAAACTATTTAAATCAAACTATTTAAGGTATTATAATATTATGGTAAAATATATTATAATTCATAATAAACATGAAGGCTGTTATGATTTTCAATATTATGAAGATGCTGCTACCAAAATGCGATTAACATCTATTACAATTAATCCACCAAAAATTTTTATGTTTGACTCTCTAGAGCAAGCACAAGATTTTTTTGAAGAATATATTAATGATGTAGATGTTATTGATATCCGTTGTAAAAAAGGGGAAGAAGTGGAACATATTGATTATTGTACATGTGGTATAATTGAATTAGACGAGGAAGAAAATCCTATTTTATTTTATAATAAAAAAAATCAAATTTTTTTGATGGAACATGGTCCTCAAATTTTTATTCCTCCACAGGAATTAAAAGAAGATATTAAAAATTTAAATCTTACCAATAGATTAATTCGTAAAGCTAAATCATTAAGTAGAGAACAAAGAAAAAGATATATAGAATTAGGAAAATATTGTGAAGATTGTTCTGTGAATGATAAGAGTGATAGTGAAGAAGTGGAAGAAAATACTGTATTAGAAAATAAAAAAGAACAACAAGAACAATTACAAGATAAAAACGTAGACCTTAAAAATATCACTGAAAAGGATAAAAAAGAAAAAAAGCCTCCAAAGAAAACTATAAAAAAAACATCTAAAGATGTAAATAAACAAAATAATAATAGTGATAAAACTGAAAAATAAAAAAAATTAATTAATAATTAAAACTTTATTTGATTGAAAAGTTGGATAAGCAAAATTATAAAAAAAATAAGCAGTTGGGCTAATAATTAATGGTTTTGTTTTTTGTTTTACATTATTAATTATTATATTATTATCCGATATTTCTTCTATAGCAGCAAAACCAAAATAATTTTCTAAAGATATTTTCCAAAAACTTATTTTAAATCCTTGAATAAATATATTTTCATCTGTATTACATATAGATGCAAAACAACTTAATATTTCTAGTCCTTTTTCAACTTGAACACATGTTTTTCTAAAAAAATATGCTGAAATTATACTATTATCCATTATTATTACATAAATAAAAATATTTTTTGTCTTTATTAATTCTATTATATTTGTAACTTCCGTATTTATAACAATATCAAATTTATTGTAATTTTCTTTTATAAAATCAAATAAACAATGAAAATTATTTTCATTTATTTCTATTAAATTATAAGGAGGAGTTAAATCTATTGGTTTAGTCCATGTAGTTACTGGAAAACCATAGGTATAATAAAAACATAATGGAACAATACCAGTTAATTCTTCCTCTCTCTTAAATAGAGAAATGACAATGTTTTTATTTAAATATCTTTGATTATAATGATGAGTTTGAATTAGTTGGGGAGCTGTTCCTTTTTTTCTATAGGATTTATCTACACATAAATAATCAACATAATATGCAGAGAAATTAGCATTTTTATCATTATTATTAATTAAAATATAAATTGGTCGAGAAGTTATTATACCTATTATTTTTTTATCACTTACCGTTGTTCCATTTTTAATATCTAACAAAAAATTATCTTCATTATAAAATGATAAAAATGTTTTTTGATTATGACATGAAAAATAGGGAATAATATTTTCTTTTTTTGGAGAGAAAATATTGTCTTTATTTACAAGGTAATTACTTCTAATTAAATTTACTAATCTTTGAATTTGTATAGATGTTAAATCGGAATAAAGAAATGTATTTATATTTTTAAAATTAGTATATTTATTTTTTTCAGGTAATAAATGATTAATAATTCCAGGCGGATTCCATATGAAGCCTAAATCATAAACATGAAATACTGGTTGACTAAACCAAAAACCATATTTTAATTTAATATAAAAATATAAGCAAGCAATAAAAATAATAATAAAAATAAAGGAAAATAAAATTATATCAAACATATAATTTAATTTATTTAAAAGTTTATATAAAAAACTAATTTATAAATAATATAAAATTTAAAAATAATAATTTTTATATTATTATTTATATATAAGTTATGTTAAATAACTATATTCAGGCATATGAATATGAATCCAATGTTAATCCTCCTTTAAAAAATATTCCTATTTTTTCAAAAAATATTGAAAATGGAAATTATGGAATAGAATTTATTGATTTTGCTGAAATTTATAACGTTGATTTTAAGGCGACCACTCCAAATTTATTAGCATCTTTTATAAAAATGGAAGGTAATTATGAATTAATTTTAGAAACAAAAAAAAATAAATCTAATTTTAATGCATCTTCACATTTATTTTATATTATGGAAGGAAATTGTGAAATTATTGTTGATAAAGAATCATTTAAAATTTCTAAAAATGATTTATTTATTTGTCCATGCTTTTCTTTAACTAATATTATTAATCATGGAAAACAAGACCTTCAAATTTATTATGTAAATGATAGTCCTTTAGTAAATTATCTTGGTACAATTACTGTTAATAAAATGTTTAAAGCAAGTATTTATTCAGGTAAATATTTACAGGAAAAATTAAATGAATTATCCAATCCTATTAATAATAGGAAAGGTATATTATTAAGTAATAAAGATACTGAAAAAATAGGAATAAATACAATTACTCCTGTTTTATGGTCATTATATAATGAACTTCCACCAAACTCTACACAAAAGGCTCATAAACATAATTCTGTAGCTTTAGATTTATGTATTAGTTGTAATGATAGTGAAAATATTTATACTTTAATTGGAGATGAAATAGATGATGAAGGAAATATTATAAATCCTATAAAGGTAAATTGGGAAAAAGGTAAAATGTTTATAACTCCTCCTGGATTATGGCATACTCATATTAATACTGGAGAAAGTTATGCTTATATTTTACCAATTCAAGATGCAGGACTATTATTGTTTCAAAGAATCTTGGGAATAAAATTTTTGAAATAAATTCCTTTTTATCTAAGCTGGTTTATAAAAAACATATAAATATTGATTTTCATAAGCACATTTAACTAAATCAACTTGAGCATGCATTACAAATCCACAATCTTGAGCAATATTTAATATAGTAGTTGTATCTTCCATATATAATTTTTGTTGTTGTTTACGAACCTTTCCATTATTAAATTTAAATTTTTCTTCAAAAAAAGCTAAATCTGAATCTTTATCTAAATTAAAATTTGCACTATAAATAAAATCTGTAAACGTTACCTTGGTTTTAGTAATTCTTTCTTTAGCGTATTTTTGAGGTGAAACAACATATAATGGATTCCCTGGAGGTAGAATAGGGTCAAATGTTTCTCTATCAACTAAATGAATAATTAAAAATCCTCCTGGCATTAACCAATCCATACAATTATCAAAAAATCGTCTTTTATCTTTTATATAATATATTGTAAAATATAAACATAATATATGTGTTAAAGAATTCATTTTAAATAAATTAGTATCTAGAGCATCACCAACTTTAAATTTATTATTTGGATATTTTTCCTTTGCCTTTTTAATCATAGATGGAGAAATATCTATACCTATAACATTAAGATTTTTGGCAGATATATTAGAAACATGATGTCCTGTTCCACATCCTATATCGGCTATTACACTTTTTGAAGTAGGATTTGTACTATTAATAATGCTACCAATTTCATAATCATTTTTAACACCACTATAAACTAAATAGTCATATATATTTGCATAAAAATCATCATAAACTGAATTTCCTTCTTTATATAAAACTTTATCATCAAATATAAAACCTTCTTTAGTAGGTATAATAGATTTAAAAATAATAATTATAAATAAAAGAAATACTATAAATAGCAATATTTTTCCAATATTAGATAATTTATTGTAAAAATTAAAGGTTGATTTTAATATTTTCATCTATATGTATTGTTGTTATTTTTTTTGTATAAATTTTAATTATATGGCAGATTCACAAATTAATGACATAAGAGGTCCTATAGATTTTAAAGGTATATCTTTTTCAAAATTTAAAAAAACAGATGTTAAGAAGGAATTGCTAAATAATTTAATTAGTTCGAAGATAGAACCAGCATGTTACTGGAGTGCGGAATTAATTTGTGCAGGACATTATGGTGATTTATGGGAAATAATTTTATTTTTTTATACAAAACATATTCATTTAGGCAATCCTAAAATAGCAGCTTATTTAGAACTTCGTATTAAAAATTTTAAAGATATAGTTAATAATGGTTATATTGATAATCAATTAAGAATGAGAAATAGTGACAAAATTAGACATTTATTTTGTGAAATAATGTGTGTACTTTGTGATGCTAAACGAAAACATAGTTTTGATACAATTAAAATTAAAAAGGAAGATTTTGATATATTACAATTAAGAGATAAATTTAAAGCACCTAATAATAAATATGCAGAGGAAGTTTTTTTAAAAGAAGACCCAAAAGAATTATTTCCTGCCGTTAATGAAATAGCATATAATATTTCAGAAGATAGTAAAAATATAATGAATGCCTGCTATTGGGTTGAATGGATTATAGAATTTGAAAATTTTTGTAAAGATAAAAGAGAGAAAATATTTTGCGAAAGAAGAAATTTTTCAAAAGTAGATTCAAAATTTCAAAAAGATATAATATGGATTTTATGGGATTTATTTTTAAAAGAATCTTCTAAACGTTCTAAATTTATAAAAAAAACAATGGATGCTTTAATGACATTATTTACTCTTAGATATATTCCTGGTTGTTATAAAAAGAGAAGAAATATTCTTTACTTTGCAATGAGTCTTTTATGTGAAAATAATATAAGTAATGAAGAAATAATTAGACCTTCTCAAAAAGAAATGGTAAGTAATATTTTAAAAAAAATAGATTCAGTTTATATACAGATTAAAGTAAATGAACATTCTCCTGGAACAGAATATTTATTTAAAGATGTAAAGTCTTATAATCTTGAAAAAACAATTGAAAAGTTAGAAAAGATGAATTCGTTTGGAGAGAGTTTTATACCGCGTATATAATAAAAAATAAAAAATAAAAAATAAAAATAAAAATTATTATATTATTTATATTAATATATATGGTTAAAGCATCTTTTAAAAGAAATAAAAAAATAATGAATGTTAATAATAAAACTCTTAAAGATTATAAAACAAAAGGATTACCATTAATTATAAATTTTCAAAAAGAAATAACTTTGGTATTTTTAGAAGTACTTTTAATGATTAAATTATATCATTGGAAAACCAAAAGTTATGCTACACATAAAGCAACTAATGAATTATATGATAAATTTAATGATAATTTAGATAGATTCATAGAAGTTCTTCTAGGAAAAACTAATATTAGAATTGAAATGACAAATAAGAAAAATTTTAAATTAATTGATTGTTATTCACAGATGGATTTAATTAATCATATGTTAGGTTTTAAAATGTATTTAGTTAATTTAGATAATAATAAAGCTCTCTCTTCTATGAGAAATACTGATTTATTTACAATAAGAGATGAAATTTTAGCAGATGTTAATCAATTTTTATATTTACTTTCTTTTCACTAAACATGCGCATTTATAATAAAAAATAATATATTTATTTTTATTATAATGGATAATTCAAATAGTTTGACTAATTCTATATTACAATCAAATTCTTCCATTCCTTCTTTAACTACTAGTTCTAATACAGAATTTTCTTCCGGAGATAATTCTGGATTTTTGGGATTTTTTAAAAGTATTAATCTTACAACTTGGTTATTAATTATTTTTATCTTGGCTTTTTTAGGATTCAATATTTTTGTTTATTTAGCTAAAGGTACACAAGAAATTACTGATTTATTTGCACCTCTTTTAGAAAAAGTTTTTGGAACAGCTATTGTAACTACTGGAAATGTAGTTGATGTTTCAGCTGAAGGAGCAAAAGCTATAGTAGGGGGAACTGCCAATGTTATTGATAAAGGTTTAACTGAAATTCAAAATATTACTCCCAATGGCTCTTTATCTACTTTAAATTCACAAAGTATTCAATCCACTATTCCCCAAATAAATTCCGTTGAAAATACTTCTTTAAATAGAGCATTAAATAATTCTAAACAAGCTCAACAAGAAAATAATAATGAATATCAGGCAAATGAGGCATCAAGTTCAATTAATTTTTCTGGAAAATCAGGATGGTGTTATATTGGTGAAGACCGCGGCTTTAGAAGTTGTGCTGAAGTTGGTGTAAATGACCAATGTATGTCAGGAGATATTTTTCCAACAAATGAAATTTGTATTAATCCTAATTTAAGAGCATAATTTTTTGGTTTTTAAATTCAATAATTAATTTTTATTTTTATTTTTATGTTATAATTGGTGAATAAACTAAATTCGATGGTTGAGACTCAATATTTTTACTTTTTGCAATAATAAAATAGGTATTTTCTGTTGAAGTTAAATTAATATTGCTTGAAAATTCTGTAAAAGATAAATTCAAAATTAATTTTCCGTTTTCATATATATTATAGCTTGATATTGGAATACATTTATTTTCTGTATTTGTCCAGTTTAATGTTGCAGAAGAGTTAGTTAAATTATTTAATGTTAAAACTGGAGCACCTGGTTTTAATGCGCTTACAAAATTTTTATAACCAACAGGCCATTTTGTTCCACTATTATTCATTATATATCTTGATTTTGGATACCAAGTTTTTATCCTTGGATTCCAACATAAATCAACTGGGCGTCCTGGAACATCTGAACAATAATTGGGAAAACATAATGGTGCAAATGAACCTGTTTTTAAAATTTGCCCTGTGCATTGGTTTGCATAGGTTCCGCATACTAAAGCTCCACCATCAATAACAGTATTATTAGAACAATCAAAAGGACTTTTTACATTATATTGAAAAGGTCCTGAAATATTATTAGGTTTATTTAAAATTTGATTAGGAAAAGGGTATGTTTCATAATTGACTCTTTTTAAATAAGTAGTATTTGGATTTGTATAGGTTTGGCTTTGAGTTGCAAAAACCTTTGTTCTATTTGGTCCTAATCCTTTTGCTAATTTACTATATTTTTGATTTTTTGTTAAACAGGAACTATTTGCCTTATATTGCAAGATATTTCCCTTATATAATAATTTTTCTTTATAATTTGCTTGTGCTTGTGAAACAGTTTCATTAGTTAAGGGAATAAAGGCTTCTTTATAGTTACTATTAGGTACTATATAGGTACATTTATCTTGAACTCTAGACCAAACTCTTTCTGGTAAAGGTAAATAATAATAATTTGTTGTCATATATATATAGATTATTTATTACTAAAATAATCTATATAAAATTATTCTAAAAATTTCCGTCCCTTTGTCCATAGGGATTGTAGGAATCTCCAGAGCCATAAAAGAACCAACGCAAAGATAAATAATTATACATACTATCGGATACTCCATTTTTACCAATCATTTTGGTATTTGGACCATTAGATGCTATTCTTTGAATTGCAGCTGTACCTAAAGCATAATTATAATACCATAAATTTGATATATAGCCATTAAACCCTCCATTCATAGCAACAAAAACATCGCCATAATTTTGTTTAGGGACTCCAACTAAATTTATACTTCTTGATATAGTTCCATTGATATAAACATCTAGGGTTGTATTTTGACAACGTATAATTATATTAACCCATTTATTTATAGGTATGTCAGGTATAATTATTTCTTCATTAATTACATTAAAGGTATTCATCATAAGAACAAGTGAATTTGTATTTGGAGCTATATATAGACCTGGAGCATTATTAGGATATATTAATCCATTCTCTTGAATATTACTATTTCCTTTACTAAATATATGTTTATAGGAATTTTCATTTCCAGAATATAAATTATTTATAAAAATCCATAATGACCAAGTAAATTCAATTCCTTCATTTTCATTTACTGACCTATATATTGTTACTGCACCGTTATTACTAGGGTCTTGTTGATATACTATCATTTGAGATGCATCTACCATACCGTCCATTAAATGAGGTGATTCATTTGGTTTAAAAACATAAGAAATAATAGAAATACCAATTCTTAATAAAATAATAAATGCAAAAATAACTAGTAATAAAAAAGCAAATTTAGCTACTAAACTATTTGACTCTAAAAAAGCTCGAGGACCAAAACTTCCTCTTTCTGATGTAGAAAATGAATTAAATGCGCCATTATCACTCATTATATATATATTAAATAAATAAGAAAAAATATTAAGTTTAGTAATTTAAATTGTTATACTACTTTGAGTGGTACCATTATTTACTAAAGCTATTTCTAATTGATAAGTATTAAACATGCTAGACCAACTAGAATATCCGTTTGTATAAATATTCCATGCTTCTTGTGGATTTATTGAATTTGGAAAGTATTGAAATTTAGAAGTCCATCCTTCAAAACCTCCAAGTGGAGTAACATAAATATTAGCATTATTATTTATACTTGCAACTCCAGGTAGTAAACATGTTCTTACTAATTTACCGTCAATATATACATCCATAGACCTTCCATATACACTAACCGCTAGGTTTACCCATCTTTGTATTGGAACATTTGTTATGGAACAAGTATGGACAACTGTATTTCCACCTTGAGTAGTTGGTTGTTGGTCAGCTCCTGGATAACATCCTAAAGAAATTGCAATATTATTTTCCACTGCTCCTAAAACAACTGCTGGACAAGGATCTAAACCATTTATACCAGAAACAGAGCCATTATCCTTTCCACTTACAGCACCCATTCTACCAAAGATGACTTTAGATTCACCATAACGATAGTTCCAGTTATTTATATAAAACCATATAGAATAAGCAAAATTTGAAGATGGAATACCTGAACCATTTGTTGCTAAAGAGGAAGCTTGAATAGTAGAAGCTGTTTTTCCATCTTGCATATTTTGAAGAGTATATGGGTTAGCAAAAATATATCTCAATAACATTAAAATAAGAACAATTACTACTACTGTAATCACTATACTTAAAGGACTCATTGTATAATATAGATTTAGAAATTTTCTATTTAATTTAGTAATTTATTTATTAAATTAAATTTTTCTTTTATTTTAAAACAGTTTTTACGGAATTATTTATAGTTTCAACATTATTTATGATAATAGTTTTATTTGATTTATTTATGACTGGAGGAGATTTATTTTTTACCGAATTATAAATATAATATATATTGTTTGCATTTAATGGTTTTCTAAAATAAATAACATTACATATTCCACCTTTAATTCCATTATCTTCACCTATAGTCAAATTATCTAAATTATAATAAGGAACAACCCCAATATCTGATTTTACTAATTCTCCATTTAAAAATATATCTAAAACACCGCCATTTGAATTTATAATTATATTATTCCATTTTTGTAAAAGAACATTTTCGTTTTTATATAAAATTCTATTTCCATTCTCATCAAAATCTATTAGTTTATTAGAAGATTTTATATTTAAATCTTTTTGTTTCATTATTATCATGAGTGTATTTAATTTACCATTATATAAAACATTTGGCTTATCTCCAAAGTTTAATAAAGAGGTAAATCTACTATAAGAACTATTAGTAGAAGGCGAAGCACTATCAATATATACCCAAAATGAAATTCCATATTGGTAATCAAAATTATCATTTCCATTTAACTGCTCATAAGAACCGAGTGTGTATAGTGAATTAGTAAATACTGGATTTTCTACTAATTGTTTTCCACCTTGTAAACTGATGGTATTAGAGAATGAAGGAATAGTAAAATAAATTACCAATAATAATATAGCAAATATTAACATTAAGAAAGAACCTATAGTAGTAGATTTATATTCATTTGAAATAAATTTTCCTAAAAAATCAAATCCTTTACTAAATAAACATGGTATGTAAAATAAAGTATTTAAAATTAGTTCAAAAAAAGCATTTTTCTTTCCATTTCCATTAGGAAAAGGAACAATAATAGTTTTATAAATTAATCCCAAAAAAAGTAAAACAAGTAAAATATTTAATATTAAAGATATAATGGAAGAATGATTGGAAATATTTTGAATATTATATACAATCCAAAAAATTATTAAACCTGAAATTACAATTCCAAATAATGTTAATAAAGCTCGTTTATATAAATTTAATTTATTATTAGAAGAAAATGAATTTAGTAAATCAGGATATTGATTTATACCAATAAGAAGTGACCATAAAATACATATAATTAATAATATAATTAAACATACAGAGGAGCGTGTAGAATCTTTAAAAAATCCACCAGGATAAGTAAATATTATTATAGTAATTATAGTCATAAATAATAAAAAAGCTATACTACTATAAGAGGTAAAATTATTAAAATTTTCGAAAAAATTACTAGATTTATAATTTATATCATTTTGTTTTATATTATCTGGCAAAGTTAGAACAATAATTAGATATAAAAATGCAAATACTGATAATAGAATAGTGATTAATAAAGAAAAACCAAAATATTTTTTTATATAACCTCCAGGGTCTTTATTATAATAGATTATACAAATTGTAATAAGACAAAAGAATAATATCATTGTTTTTATTCTTTCATAATTTACATTAAATTTATCCATGAAATTAGTTGAAAATCCTTTATAAAACATAAATCCTCCAAATAATAAAGTTATTGGTACAATTAAATAGGCATATGAATTTAATATTTTGGATGAAATTAAAGTAAAAAATAAAATTAAAAATATTGTATATATTATTACATAAGAAACTGAACTAATCTGTTCAAATAAATTTCTAATTTCCTTTAAATTTGGTAATAGAATAAAACATAATCCCACAATTAATAATGTAAAAAATAATATAATAAAAATATCAGCAACTATTTCTTCTTGAGATTTATTTAAATTAGACTTGAATGGATTAGGTGCTTTAAATAAAATACAAAATAATACAATTATTAAAAAAATAATTATTCCTATAATAGTATATAATTTTGAAGAATTTTTTGTTTCTGGTAATATATTATTAAAATTATTAAAATGAGAAGTACTCATATATTAGTATATTAAAATATTTTACTAATATTGTATTCAAATAATCATTTTTAATAAATTATTATATTTTTAATAAATTATTATTTTATTTTTACATATTTTCACTTGCCGTTTTTTTACCATGACAATTTCGACATAAAGCTATTAAATTTTGAACATCATTTCCTCCTCCATATTCTAATCTAACTTTATGGTCTATTTCAAATGTATGGTCTAACTGTTTATCACAATGTCCACATGTCCAGTTTTGATTAGCTGCTACATATTTCTTTTTTGTTTCACTAACCGAACGTTTGGTTCCATTTTTTCCAGAAGTATTTAATAATTTCTCTCCATTATAAAATCCCGGTTTTTCTATTCCATTTAATGCTTCCATAAAGCTTGGTTTATATTCATCGTTATCATTATTAGATGTAAAATCAATTATTGGACTTAACATATCCATGGAATTTTTATCAATTGGCATAAATTTTATCATATTATTAGCATAAAGTAACATATTTTTTCCTTGATTTGGATTTCTTTTTAATAATATATATATACCAATTCCTAATAAAACATAAAAAATCATTTTATAATATTTTTTAAATGACATCAACATTTTTGTATATTTTCCATCTGTATAGGCATTATAAACAAAAAATGCTGTTAATCCTAATACAAATATTTCTAATCTCATTATATATATATAATTTTATTAAAGGAATAAAATAATTTTATTTTATTATTTTATTATTTTATTTAATTATTTATATAAATTTATATTGTTTTTACAAAAGGCTGTCCATAAGGTCCTTGAAATTGAAGAGTATTCATAACTCTTTTTTGGTGACTAGAAATATTATATATTCCAAAAGTAGCCAATGCTATAACTATGTATGGTAATAATACTAAAAACCATGCTAATCCTTTAAAACCTTTATCACAAATCCATGCTAAAATATAAGTCCAAATAAAAGCAAATACTAATTTTAAAAATACACTAATTATTGATAGTCCACTAAATAAAGCAATTATTGAAGCAATTACAGCAATTGCAAAGTAAATTTTGGCTGGAGTACAAAGTTTACTAAATTCCTTCCTCATTATATAATAACAAAATATTTTTTATTTTTTTTAATTTTTAAGATAATAAAATTGGATTTTTAAATCTTTTTTGTTTTGGTCTTCGTTTAAAAGAAACTCTTGTATAAGATTCGTTTTTGAAAATATTTCTATTTTTATTTTTTCTAGTTTTAACGCCTTCCGCAATATGAGATTTTTTTAATGATATTGATTTCGAAGATAAAGAGGAGGTTGTTGTCTTTTTTTTACCTTTTATTTTAATATGTAGCAAATTTCCTAAATCTTTTAAATCATTATATAAAATATTCATATCAATAGGTTCATGTCGTGGATTATATAAATATTCAACAAATATAAACTGTAATTGATTAAAAATTTTTATTTCATTTTTATTTAAAGATTCATAATTATTTGATAATAATTCTACCAAAGGAATATATATGCTTATAAATCCCCATACATCAACTATTTTTATAAATACATTATCCAAATAATCTCTCAAATTCAAATTCCCATTTTCTTTAAATTTTGTAAAATGAATTAAAACATCTACTATATAGTTAACTATAAAATCAATGGTTATTTGTGTTTCAACTATTTTAGGTTTACTACTTGGAGTTACAGAGGTTAAACTATTACTAAAGAGATTATACATAATTTCATTAATAAATTTATAATGTCCAGCTCCTCTTTCTTTTAGCCAAAAATTAATATAATCAATTACAAAAGGTTTAATTTGTATTTCGTCCACTACACCTCCTTCTTTTAAAAATTTTGTATATTTTTCCACAAAAGAATCCGAAAAAATAATTACGGAAAATGGAACATTAAATTGTAGAGGACGATTTCTCCAAGATTTAGGAAAGGGATTATCTTTAAAAGGAATGTATTCTGTTGTTAATCCCCAATCAATAAGTCTAGTCTTTAAAACTGAACTATTTAAATCAACTAATGTATTTGAGTCTTTAATATCACAATGAAATATATTTTTTTCATTCATTGGTATAATTCCTTTTTTTAAAAGATTTATTAAACAATTATTTAAATTATATATTTTTTCAAAAGAACCATCTTCTAATATATAATCATCTACCGGTATACCTCCATTAGGTAAATTTAAAGACATTAATTTGTCTAAATTTGAATTTATATTTGTTTTAGTTATATTATTCTTGGGTAAAGCTGTACATTTACTGGCATAATCTTCTAAATCTGACGTTGATAATTTACTTGGTCTACATAATGTTGCATCATAAATTAAAAAATAATCTTCATAATTTTTTATAGTATCTAATTTTGTTTTAATTGAAATGATTTCTTCATATTCTTTTTTAGCGTGGCTTTCAGACATTAATTTTGAAATTTTATTAGAAGCTATTTTAGATTCCCCTTCACATTTTAATGCAGGGCTAAAAACGCATCCATACCCGCCAGAGGCTAATACTTTTCCCCCTTTTTCTATTTTCATTAATATATATAATACTATTATAAATTAATAAAAAATATTTAAAAATTTATTTTTATTTATCATAAAAATAATAAATGATAAAAGATAATAAAACTAATAAAAATAAATATATTATTTTTTCTCTAATTTTATAATATTCAGACATTTTTTCCTGTGTACTTTTATATTCTTCGTAATATTTAACAAAAAAATTATTTAATGAAATTTGTGGTATTTCTAATTTTTCATTTATTTTATTATGAATAAAATGCATCCAACGAACAAAAGAATCACGATTATCTAAATATGGTGTAACAGGAAATTGTTCCAATATCTTACTAAATTCAGTTGAAATTTCTTCTACTGGAAGAAAAAGAGATAAATTTTGAATAAACTCATAATATTTTTTTTTAGTTATTGTATTTGGATAATGTGGGTATGTCATTGCAATGGTATGTAGAAAAAACCAATAATGTGGTCCCCAAACTTTTGGGTCAAGATAAACAGTTGGCATTAATATTAAGTTAAATAAAAATATTTCTTATTTAACCTAATAAACCTTATAATATGATTTTTTTAAATAAATTTTATCATAATTTAAATATATTCTTTTAATTAATAATACTACTGAAAATGAATAAAAATACAAATATTTGTAATAATTGTGGTAAACAAGGGCATTCTTTTCATCAATGCAAATTACCTGTTACTAGTTATGGAATTATTGTTTTTAGGTCAAGTGAAATGGGACTTCAATTTCTTATGATTAGAAGAAAAGATAGTTTTGGTTATATAGATTTTATTAGAGGTAAATATTCTCCTTATAATATTTATCAAATACAAAATATTATTAATGAAATGTCTAATTTAGAAAAGCAAAGAATTTTAACTGAACCTTTTACCCAATTATGGAATGAAATGTGGGGAGAGACCACTAATTCACAATATAAAAATGAAGAACAATTGTCTTCTAAAAAATTTGATTTAATTCGAGAAGGACTTTATATTAATAATGAATTTATAAATTTATCATCTATAATAAATAATAGTAATACAAATTGGAAAGAAACTGAATGGGAATTTCCTAAAGGTCGTAGAAATTATAAAGAAAAGGATTTAGATTGTGCATTAAGAGAATTTGAAGAAGAAACAGGAATATCTTATTTAAAAATTAATATAGTGGAAAATGTACTTCCATTTGAAGAAATATTTATTGGCACGAATCATAAATCTTATAAACATAAATATTTTTTAGCATATATGAACGAATCAGAAGATTTATTAAATAATTTTCAGATTACCGAAGTTAGCAAATTAGAATGGAAAACAATTGATGAATGTTTACAAGCAATAAGACCATATAATTTAGAAAAAAAAGAATTAATTACAAATATTAATAAAGTATTAGAAGAATATAGATTATATTCATAATATATAGTATTATGAAAGATAAAACACCTAAAAAACAGTTAATTATTGAATCATCGGAACCATCCATTTCTAGTGAGAAGGAAGACTCCCAGCATTCTATTGCATCTCCAATTAATTCAATTTCATCTACTTTACCACCTACTACTTCATCTTCCATTCCATTATCTTCTATAAATAATTCTTTTTCAGAAGATGAAAATTTAAATAATATAGACCAAATACAAAATAATCTAAAAGATGAATATAATAAACTAGATTGTATAGATGAAAAATATTATTCAACCGATTGTAATAAATTTTTATTAAAAAAAGAACTTCTAGAGAGAAAATATTTGGAAGAACATTCGGAAGAAAATTTATATTTATATCCTAATTTAAATGATAAAGAATTTAATGTTAAAATTGCTAGTAAAAAAGAGTTTAATGATACAAAATATGATGGAACTATTTATAATAATATTAAAGAACATGCAGATATTTTAGCAAAGGCTGATTTTGAATTACAACCACATCAAGCCTTTGTAAAAAATTTTATGTCCTTTCAAACCCCTTATAGTAGCTTAATGTTATATCATGGTTTAGGAAGTGGCAAATGTCATGCCAAAGGAACATCCATTATTATGTCAGATGGTAATATTAAATTAATAGAAGATATAAAAGAAGGTGAATTTATAATGGGTGATGATTCTAAACCAAGAAAGGTTTTATCTTTAGCAAGAGGAAGGGATAAAATGTATGATATTATTCCTATTAAAGGAGAAAAATATACTGTTAATCAAGAACATATTCTATGTTTAAAAGCATCTGGATTCCCAAAAATATATCGATGTAATGATAAGTATAACTCTAATTATAATATACAGTGGATAGAAAAAAATAATTTTCAATCAAAAACATTTACATTTAATAAAGTAAAAAATAATGAAAATGAAATAAAAATAGAGGCAGAAAAATTTTACAATAATTTAATTAATAATAATGAAACAAACAATAATATATTAGAGATTTCAGTAAAAGATTATTTACAATTATCAACAAAGAAAAAAAATTTTTTGAAGGGATATAAAGTTCCGTTAGATTTTACTGAAAAAGAACTTCCAATAGATCCTTATATGATTGGATATTGGTTAGGAGATGGGACTGCAAGAGAATCATCTATTTCCAGTCAAGATTCTACTGTATTATATTATTTTGTTAAAAATCTTCCAAAATATAATTTGACATTAAATTATCGAACCAATTATGTTTATGAAATATCCGGTTCTGGAAGAGTTAATGGAAATTTATTTTTAACTACGCTTAAAAAACTTAATATGATAAATAATAAACATATACCTTTCATTTATAAATGTAATTCTAGAGAAAATAGGTTAAAATTATTGGCTGGATTATTAGATAGTGATGGATATTTAAATAAAAAAAATAATGGTTTCGAATTTTCACAGAAAAATGAAAAATTATTGGAGGATGTTATTTATTTGGTTAGAAGTTTAGGGTTTTCTTGTTATAAATCAAATAAAAATACATCATGGACATATAAAGGAAATAAAAATTATGGTAATGCTTTTAGAATAAATATTTCAGGAATAGGTTTAGAAAAAATACCTACTATAATTCCTAGAAAAATAGCAGAACCAAGAAAACAAATTAAAGATGTATTAGTAACAGGAATTAAAGTAAAATATGTTAGAGAAGATGAATACTTTGGTTTTACATTAGATGGAAATTGTAGATATTTAATGAATGACTTTACTGTAACACATAATACGTGCAGTGCAATTGGTGTGTGTGAAGAAATGAGAAATTATATGAAACAAATGGGAATTTCAAAAAGAATTATTATAGTTGCATCAGAAAATGTACAAGATAATTTTAAATTACAATTGTTTGATGAAAGAAAATTAAAATTAATTGATGGAATTTGGAATATAAGAGGATGTGTAGGAAACAAATTATTAAAAGAAATTAATCCAACCAATATGAAAGGGTTACCAAAAGAAAAAGTAATTAGTCAAATTAAAAATTTGATAAATAATTATTATATTTTTCTTGGGTATGGGCAATTTGCTAATTATATTATTAAAACAATGAATTATAATGAAGAAGTTCAAAAACAAAGTTTTAAAAAAAAAATAATAGACAAGGAAAAAAAGAAACAGGGTGAAAAAACGAAAATACAAATGATGAAAGATATAAAATTAGATTTAAATAGTAGAATTATAAAAAGACTTCGTAATGAATTTAATAATCGTTTAATTGTAATTGATGAAGTTCATAATATACGAAAAACTGATGATAATGAAAATAAAAAGGTTGCAATTAATTTAGAAATTCTTGTCAAATCTGCTTTAAATATGAGATTATTACTTCTCTCTGCAACTCCTATGTATAATACTTATAAGGAAATTATTTGGATTATTAATTTAATGAATACAAACGATAGAAGAGGAAGAATGGAAGTAAAGGATGTTTTTGATAAAAATGGAAATTTTAAAAAAAATGGGGAAGAACTTCTTATTAGAAAGGCAACTGGATATATTTCATTTGTTCGAGGAGAAAATCCTTATACATTTCCTTATAGAATCTATCCAAATGAGTTTGCAAAAGAAAATACATTTCCATTAATTGAATACCCTAAATATCAAATGAATCTAAAAAAAATAAAATTGGAAGATAAAAATAGAATTTTAAGTTTATATTTAACAAAAATAAGTGAATGTAACAATTGTGGTAAATGTCAATTTTGTGCTTATAAATACATAATTTATAATTTAAGAAAAAAAAAATTTTCTATTACTACAAAAACTGGAGTTGAAAGAGCTATGCCAAGCTTTGAAAATATGGAATCCTTTGGTTATACATTACTTCAAATTCCATTAGAATCTCTTATAATTTCATATCCAATTTCTGGATTAAAAAATATTTTAGAAGAAATTCCATCAGAAAATTTATCAGAAGAAAATTCTCCTAGTTTTTCTGAAATTCAATCTATTGAGGAAAGTGAAATAGAAAAAGAGGAAAGTGATATAGAAAAAGATGAAAGTGATTTAGAAAAAGAAGAATCTAATGAAACACCAATAGTTATTAAAAATAAACCTTTCATTCTAGAAAGTAGTAGTTCTGAAATTCCATCCGAGGGAGGGTCCGATTTAAAAAATTCTCCTAAACAAAATAGATATATTGACCCTAATCAACTAACAGGAAAACTAGGATTAGAAAGAATGATGAATTATATAGATAATATATCTCCTCCAAAAAAAGGAGATTTTGAATATAAAAAAACAACGATAGAAAACTATGGAAAAATTTTTTCAAAAAATTCTATTGGAAATTATAGTGCCAAGATTAAAAATATTTTAAATAGTATAGTAAATGAAGAAAATGGACTTGTCTCCGAGGGTATATTATTAATTTATTCTCAATATATTGATAGTGGTTTAATACCAATGGCATTAGCATTAGAGGAATTTGGTTTTACTAGATATGGTCAACAAGGTACGAAACCATTATTTAAAAATAAACCAACAGAAGTAGTGGATGTGAGAACTATGAAAGACCCAAAAAATAAAAATGATTTTATTCCAGCACGTTATGCAATGATAACAGGAGATACAAGGTTATCTCCAAATAATGATTTTGAGGTTAAAGGTTTAACAGGTATAGATAATAAAGATGGTCATAAAGTAAAGGTAGTATTAATTTCAAAAGCAGGTTCAGAAGGAATCGATTTGAAATTTATTCGTCAAGTACATATATTAGACCCTTGGTATAATATGAATCGTATTGAACAAATTATTGGACGAGCAGTACGTAATTTTTCACATAAAGATTTACCTTTTGAAAAAAGAAATGTAGAAATTTTTATGTATGGAACTATCCTTGGAAAAAATATAGAAGAAGCTGCTGATTTATATGTTTATAGAGTAGCTGAATATAAAGCAATTCAAATTGGTCGTGTATCCAGGCTTTTAAAACAAACTTCGGTAGATTGTATTATTAATCATGACCAAACTAATTTTACGCAAAAATTAATGAATGAAAATCTTAAAACTATCATTACTCAAGAATTATCTAATGGAATTATTTTAAAAGATTTTAAAATTGGTGATGCTCCTTATTCACCAACATGTGATTATATGGCCGATTGTAATTTTAATTGTATACCAAATAAAAATATTAATGAAGAATCATTAAATGAAGATACTTATAATGAAGAATTTATCATTATGAATTCAGAAAAAATTTTACAACGTATTAGAATGTTAATGAAAGAAAGTTATTTTTATAAAAAAGATGTATTATTAAAAGCAATAAGAAATCCAAAAGAATATCCATATGTTCAAATTTATTCTGCTTTAACACAACTTATTGATGATGAAAATGAATTTATTGTTGATAAATATGGAAGAAATGGAAGGTTAGTAAATGTAGGAGAATATTATTTATTTCAACCACTTGAATTAAGAAATAAAAATGCATCTATTTTTGATAGGTCAGTTCCGATTGATTATAAACATAATATGATACAATTTGAAATCAAACAAAATATTGTAAAACCTGTTATTGATAAAAGAAATATTAATAAAGCAGTTTTATTTGAGGAAGATTTAACTTTTCCAGATGGTAAGAAAATAATGGAAGAAATGAAAGTAAATTTTGATATAGCAAGAGAATATTCAAAGTTAAATAAAGTACCTAGAGGAGATGATAATTGGTATAAGCATTGTGGAATAGTAATAAAAAAAATGTCTAAAGAATATCCAGACCTAAAAAATAATAATTTTTTAATTCAATATCTTGTTGCTCATATGATTGAATTACTTCTTTTTGAAGAAAAATTAAATATAATGAATTATTTATATTCTTTAAATTCTATAAAACAAGGAACAGTTGAATGGTTTTCTAAAGAATATTTTGAAATGAATTGTATATCTACTAAAAATTTTATGGTATTTATAATGTATAAATTAAATAAGCGTATGATTATGATTTTAAATGATAAAAATATTTGGGTTGAAGCCGACCCAGAAGACCAAAAAGAAATTGCATCCTCCAAAGAAACGAAGGAATATTTAACAATGAAAATAAATGAATATAATAAAATTGTTGGATTTATTGGATATGAAAAAAGTAATCGTTATTTAGTATTTAAAACTAAAGATATAGAATCTAAACGAGACACAGGAGCAAGGTGTGATGAAGCAGGAAAATTAAAAACTCTTAATAAATTAAATGAAATAATAGGGGAAAAAAAATTTACGAATGAAAATACAAAAATTAAAAAAGATGAAAATGGAAATATTATTAATGAGGCAATTGGACAAACTGAATTATGTGTTTGGGAAGAATTTATTTTAAGATATTTTAATACAATTAAGAGAGAAAATAAAAAATATTTTTTTACACCAGAAATGGCAATTTGGCATAAACTTTATACTGTATTTGTTTAAATAAATTAAAAATAATTTAAAAATAATTTAAAATAAATAATTATTTTTAAATAAAATTGAATAATAAATAATTAAAAGATAATATGTATTATATATAATGGAATCTATAAATACTCAAGGCTTAACATTACCAAAACAAACCCAATTTAAAAAAAAAAGAGAGAATAAAATTCAATCTGTTTATTCAAGATGTTTAATTACTAGAAAAATAGTTCTACCAATAACAAATATTGGTAAAAATATAAAAGAAAATATTGAAGAAAATATTAAAGTTAGTTTTGAAGGTAAATGTGTTGTGGAAGGATATATAAAACCAAATTCATCTAAAATAATTACATTTTCTAGTGGTACAGTAGAACGTGGAAATAATATTTTATTTGAGGTTGTATTTGAATGTGATATTTGTTTTCCAGTAGAAGGAATGCTTATTACATGTGTAGCTAAAAATATTACAAAAGCTGGTATTAGAGCTGAAAGTGCAAATGAAGTTCCGTCACCAGTAGTTGTTTTTATTGCAAAAGACCATCATTATTCTATTTCCTACTTTTCAGAAATTCAAGAAGGAGATAATATAACGGTTAGAGTAATTGGACAACGTTTTGAATTAAACGATAAATTTATTTCTATTATAGGAGAACTTGTAAAAGAAAAAGATAAAGATATAAAATTTAAAAATATTGTAAAACCAAGATTAGTAATTGAAGATGAATAAAAATATAAAATATTTAATATTCTATTTGGTATTAGTTTAAAAAGATTTCCTAATTAATTATAAAATGGAAGCTATTTTTTCTACTAATGAATTAAATAATTATTCGACAAGTGAACTAAATTATATTCGTGAATCTATTGAAAATATGAATAAATTTAACCAAATTGAAGTGTTAAGAATTTTAAATAGACATTCCAGTGTAACCTTAAATGAAAATAAATACGGTATTCATATTAATTTAACTGAATTAGAATCGGAAATTGTTAATGAATTAAATGTATATATAAAATATGTAAATACACAAGAAGTAACATTAAATAGTATCGAACAACAAAAAGAAGACTATAAAAATACATATTTTTCAAAAGATATTAAAGATAATGGTAAAATATTATTTAGTAAATAATTATGGCAATATATAATGATGTATTAATTGAATTACAGGATTATATATTATATGATGAAAATATAAAAAAAATATTACAATGGAAATGTTTGTCTGAAAAATGTAATGATGAAAAAAAAAATAATAATGAAAAATGTAATGATGAAAAAAATGAAATATATAATAATAAAAAAACCAATTTATTTATTCCTCGGCAACAAGATACTCTTTTTTGGTGCTACTTTATATTGAAAAATGGTTTCGAAAAATATGAAATTATTTCCTATAAAAATTTTTTATTAGCAAAACAATTAAAAATAGATTTGGTTTCAATTATAAGAAAAAATAAAGATATTATTAAAATGTATAAATTTGATTCCATAACTAATATAGAAAATAATTTAGCTAATGATAATAATTTGAATTTAAAAACATTTTTTTCTTTATGTGCAATTGAAAATTTAAATGTAGTATATACAAGTAAAAAGGCTTATTTTGAATTATTAATGAATGATTCCAAAATAATTTATAATATTCAAGAAATTTTTTCTCCATCCGAAAAATATAATAAAAAATATGGATTTACAATAGCAACGGAAGAATCTCTCTCTACTATTAGAAATTCTTTATATAAAATAAATAATATTGAAAAACCTATAAAATCTTTATCCATTTATAAAGTTTCCGATTTAATTGAAATTTGTAATAAATTGTCGATTGACATTTATAATCCAACAACCGGTAAACAAAAATCTAAAAATGATTTATATGAATCCATTATTCAATATTTTTAATTATAAAAAAAAATGAACAATAATTTAAAAATATGTTTTATAATATATATAATTATGACTTCTATAGAAAATAATAATTTTGGAGAAGATAATTTAAATGAATTATTTAAAAGTCTTGATGAAGAAACTAAAAAGAAAATATTAAAATATCCTACCAAAGAAATTCAAATAGGAATACTTAAAAATATGTCTGACCCAGAATTAGCTGAATTATGGAATAATATTTCTGATAAACAAAAAAAACAATTAGATTCTTTTGGAATTCGTGAAAGATTTATATTTTTAAAGGATATTTTAAAAAAAAAAGGAAATATGGAAAATAAAAAAGAAAAAGTTTCTGATAAATCCAAATTAATTAATCCTCCTTCTATTAGTAATAAATCGGTTCCACCAGAAAATATTTTAAAAATTATAAATAGTAATTTAATGAATGAACCTGTTTCAATGAAATTTAATACGGAAGAGATATTTGGTACAGAAGAAAAAGAAATATTAAAAGTTAAAGAAAAAAAAAATGAACGTAAGACATCCCAACAACGTTTAGATGATTTAGTTAAGGTTTATTATAATAATATATCTAATAATCCTAATATTTATATAAATAATGAATTAGAAGTAAAATTTGGTACCAAGGGAATTAAATCATTAACACGTAATGATTATGATAATGTAATTAAAAAACTCAAGTCATCTGGATTTAAAATAATCGGTGATAGTAATGGTCAATATTATTTACGTATTAATTGCGAATTTTTAGATAGTACCACTGGAAGATTTAAATTATCTTCTGATTTAAGGACAGAAATTAGAGGATTGCATAGTATTCAAGATTATTGTAAAAATAATGATATTAAACAAATATTTGTTTCTAATCCAACCTCTGTTGATTTTATACATAAAAAACCAGCAATAATAAATTCAGAAAGAATTTTTCCTATAGATTTTGATGATTTTAATTTTAGAGTTGCATATCAAACAGAAGAAAAAGCAAAAAAAGGAATTCAAAATTTTATAATTGAAAATTGGAGAAAATCCAAGAAAGAATTTCGATTCATTAATCGTGTTTCATTTGAACATCCAGATTATCCATTTATAATTGATATAAGTATAACCAAATTTTCTAATCGTACTCCAGATAAATATGGTCGTGAAAATCGTGGTCCAATGATTCGTGTTTATACTATAGAAGAATCTAATGTTTTTAATAATTCCGAAGTTTATGAAATTGAAATTGAAATTAATAATAAATTAATTGGTACTGCAACTAAATTTAATAAACCTGATTTAATTGTTGCTTCCTTAAGAAAAGTAATCAAATACGTTTTATCAGGTTTACAAGGTACGAATTATCCAATTTCTTATCCTGAACAAAAAGAAGTGATAGATGCTTATATAAAAATGATATGGAAAGAAGATTCAGAACAGCCAAAATATATATCCAGTAAAAATTTTATTGGTCCAAATTCTATCACTTTACAGTTAAAAAATATTACACCAATCGACCCTAATTCAAATGAACCAAATATAAGAAAAGATTTTGTTGTTACTGATAAAGCAGATGGTGAACGAAACTTAATGTATATATCGAATATCGGAAAAATATATCTTATTAATACTAATATGGATGTAATATTTACTGGTGCAAAAACTTTTAGTAAAGAATGTTTTAATACTTTAATAGATGGAGAATTAATTTCTCATGATAAAAATGGTAAGTTTATAAATTTATATGCAGCATTTGATATTTATTATGTTAAAAATACAGATGTAAGAGGTCTTACTTTTATGTTATTAGACAAGGAAACCGATATATATAAATCTAGATATCAATTATTGAGTTTTATTGGTTATAATCTAAAACCTGTATCTATAATGGATAATGGTCAAAAAGAAGTAAAGGATTTAAAAAATTTGTTATCAATTTATTCTAGTGGTAAAATGAATGATTTAAATTCTCCTATTAAATTTTCAATAAAAGAATTCTTTCCTACTGCAAGCAATAATAAACAAAGTATTTTTGAAGGATGTAATACTATTTTACAAAAAGTTAATGAAGGTAGGTTTGAATATACAACAGATGGTTTAATTTTTACACATGCATTCTTTGGAGTAGGTTCTAATGAAATAGGAAAAATTGGACCTAAAACAAAAATTACATGGGAACAATCTTTTAAATGGAAACCACCCTATTATAATACTATTGATTTCTTGGTCACAACATTAAAAACAGCTAATGGAGAAGATGTAATTAAATCCTATTTTGAAGATGGAATTAATAACATTGAATCTATACAATATAATGAATTTAAAACAATAGAATTACGTTGTGGTTTTAAAGAATCAAAAGATGGATATATTAATCCTTGTCAAGATATAATTGATGATAAAATTCCAGAATATGGAACTCGTTTTGAAGAAAGACAAGAAAATGATTATATTCCTATGAGATTTTATCCAACCGAACCATACGATATAAATGCCGGAATATGCAATATAATGTTACGCACAGATGGTGTAGGTGGGAAAAAAATGTTTTCCGAAGATAATGAAGTTTTTGAAGATAATACAATAGTTGAATTTAGATATGATTTAGACAAAAAATCTGGTTGGAATTGGATACCACTTCGAGTTAGATATGATAAAACAGGAAAATTAAGACGTGGTGAAAAAGAATATGGAAATTCGTATAAAGTATGTAATGAAAATTGGAAATCAATACAACCTAGTGGAAGAATAACGGAAGAAATGTTATGTACTGGATTAAATATTCCTAGTTTATCAGTTAGTGATGATATTTATTATAATACACCATCTGGTAAATTTCAGACAGAAGCTATGAAGGATTTTCATAATTTATATGTTAAAAAAAAATTAATTTGTTCTATTTCTAAACAAGGAGATATTTTAATTGATTTTGCATGTGGGAAAGCAGGTGATTTACCTAAATGGATTAATGCAAAATTATCTTTTGTATTTGGAATTGATATTTCTAAAGATAATTTAGAAAACCGTCTAGATGGTGCATGTGCAAGATATTTAAATTTTAAAAAAACAAAGAAAAATGTTCCTAGTGTATTATTTGTAAATGGTAATAGTGCTTTTAATGTAAAAGATGGAAGTGCCATGTTAAATGAAAAAGCTAAACAAATTACAGCAGCAGTATTTGGTAGAGGTTCTAAAGAATCAGAAAAAATTGGTAAAGGTGTTTCAAAACAATATGGAAAAGGCGTAGATGGGTTTAATATTTCCTCTTGTCAATTTGCTATACATTATTTTTTTGAATCACCAGATATTTTAAAAGGATTTATGAAAAATATTACAGAATGTACTAAACAAAATGGATACTTTATGGGTACATGTTATGATGGAAAGATGGTATTTAATGATTTAAAAAAAACAAAAACTGGAGAATCCATAAGTTTAGTAGAAGAAGGGAAGAAAATTTGGGAAATTACAAAATCTTATAGTTCTGATTCATTTGATGATAATTCTAGTTCCATTGGATATAGAATTGATGTTTATCAAGAATCCATTAATCAAACTATAGCAGAATATTTAGTAAATTTTGATTATTTAAATCGGGTGATGAGTGCTTATGGATTTGAAATTTTAAGTAGAGATGAAGCAAAGGAATTAGGACTTCCTGATGGAACTGGTTTGTTTAGCGAATTATTTGCAAATATGTTGGATGAAATAGCTAAAAATAAATTTAAAGCAAAAGATTACTATAAAGCAAGCGAAATGACAGCTCCCGAAAGAAAAATTTCATTTTTAAATCGTTATTTTATTTATAAAAAAATAAGAACCGTAAATATTGAAAACGTAGAGTTAGAAATTGGAGAATATGAAGATTCTTTGGTAACAAGAAAAAACAATATTGAAACTTTAAATGCTCAAAATATTGCAAAGGATGAAGTTAAAAAAATAAAACCCAAAGTTAGAAAATTATCTAAAAAACTATTACTTGTTCCAGCTACCGAAGCTATAGAAGAAAAAAAAGAAGTATTAGTTGAAAATAAAAAAGAAACTTCTAAAAAGAAAAAAGAAGATAAGATTAAAAAATCTCAAAAATTATTAATTATTGAAAGTGATGATGAACAATAAAAACTATAAAGTCGTTTAACATACTTAAATAAATTTTATAATATATTATAGTGAACCAATGAGTTATTATATAATACCAAAAATAAATAATTTTATTAATGTAAATCCAATAGATTCCTATAATCTATTTTTAAAAACATATATTTCCCATAGTTTATATTATTATAACAATGAAATAAATAATCAAATTAAAAAAATTTTAAATGAACAAGAGCAATCAATACATTATGAAGAAGTTTTAAAATTAGTAAATCCATATGAATATATTTTTTCAAAGGTGCCTTGTTCAAAATTTTCTGTAAGTAAGTTAAAACCTAAAACTAATATTTTCTATGATTTTTTAGAAATTTCTAATACACTAAATGTTTTTGAAAATTTTAAAAATTTTTCAATAAAATCATTACATATTACGCAAAATAATAGTGATTCTATTGAATGTTTGGAAATGATTAGAGAAAATTATACCGATGAAATAAAAAATTTTGATAATATTACAGAAGAAAATATTAAATTAATTGGAGATGAAAAATTTCATTTTTTATTTTGTGAAACCAAATCTGAAAATTTAAATCAATATATTATTTCTTTTATTGAAATATTAATGATTATTTTAAGAAATCAAATCATTGGAGGGATAAGTATAATAAAAATTAATGAAATATTTTATAAACCAATTATAGATATTATTTATTTATTATCATCAATGTATGAAAAAATATATATATTAAAACCTAATACAAGTAATATTACTACCTTTGAAAAATATATAATTTGTAAAAATTTTCAAATAAATGAAGAGAAAAATTTAAATTTAAAATTAAATTATTTTCGATTGTTTGTTTTTTTAAAAAAATTAGAAGGTAAAACTATTTTATCTCTTTTAGATTTTGAAATTCCTTATTATTTTATAATGAAATTAGATGATATAAATATTATAATTGGACAACAACAATTAGAATCTCTTGATTTAACAATAAATATTCTTAAAAATAAAAATAAAGAGGAAAAAATTGAATCGTTAAAAAAATCCAATATTCAAAAATCAGTTTCTTGGTGTGAAAAATATAAAATTCCATGTAATAAATTTACTGAAAAAACAAATATTTTTTTACCAATACAAAAAGAAGTTATTTATAATGAAAATGAATCTATATAGCTTATTTTCAATTTGAATACTATATTCATATTAAATCAAATTTAATATGAATATAATATGAATATAATTATATTTTTAATTATAAATATAATTCGTATTAATTTTTTATTCGTTGACGAGAGGTTGTACCTGTTGTATTTAAATAAGTTCCAGGAGATTGATTAAAGTGATTTGAACTAAATACGGTAGCACGGTAAAATCTGTATGTTAATGGTTTTGATGCTGGATTTTGATAAACAGGTAATTGATTGAAATGACAATATTTTTTATTTTGAAATTGTCTTGATTGAGACATATTAAGTGGCCAAGTTGCATTACAAGGTGGTGCTTTATTCTTTTGAAGATTTTTATAAGTAAGTTCGTCACCATAATATAATTGGTTGGCAGAAACTAAATTAGGTCCGGTATTATTATAATTATTAATAGAAGCCGCATTAGTAGAAATTGTATCCACCATTAATTTTAATGTTCTTGTAGAAGCTTGTACAGCACCTTGTTTAGCATATTGATAATTATTTGGTTTATATACTACTAATTGACATCCTGTTTGAAAAGAAGGACCAGCGAGTGGCATTCCCCAATATGGATTTTTAAGATAATTACTATAAATAGTTAGTGCTGGAATTTTTTGAGAATCAGGTAAACCACTTAACCAATTCCAAAATCCTAAAATAGAATTAATTTTTAATTTATAAAAGTCATTTACTTCTGCTAATGTAAATATTTTTTGAATTTCCATTATAGAAATTAATTGTGCAATAATGGCATTTTCGGAACCTTCAAATAATTGTGCATTTAATTGACAATTTGCAAGATAAGTATTCGTTTTTGATTCTGGACTTCCAGGTTTATAATTGTTATCATTAAAATAACGAAAATATGGATTATCTAGGTAAGTTGAATTAGGAACCTCTCTATTAACCAAGAAATTAAATGCTTTTTGTTCAATAGATTTACATCTATTTTGTAAATATTGTTTAGTTGTCGTATAATAATTTTTTTTTAAAAATGTATTTGCATAAATTACTCTTTGTTTTGCTTTATACTCATCATTACAACAAAGAAGACTATTTGTTGTATTTGGTTCTGGATTTTCTTCTAAATAGGATAAATTAGGTTTATAACTCGCTACAATTCCAATTCCATGACATGTCTTACAATCTAAATTTAATTGGGATACTCCATCAACTTCTGTATTTGGATTAAGTTTAACAATATAACCACCTGGCATACCTAACATATCATTTAATAAACCTGAACTGCTTCTAGCACCTCCAAGTGGTGTTGGTTTACTAGACTTTACAAAACGATTTATGTTATAATTTATTAGAGCATTTTCATTTATTTCCAAAGGTGTATTTGTGTATGGATTTGTACCAGTCAAATTTGGTACACCTGTAACTGGTTCTGGTGGAATAACTCTTCCTTTTCTAAAATGTTTCATTGGTCTTGGAAGACCAAATCCTGTTGGGAATACATTTCCAGGGTCTTTATTAGTTAAAGGTCTTATATGTCCAGGTGCTGAACCAATTGGAAAACTATTTCTTCCCACACCTTTCCAAGGAATATACATTTGATTATAAAGAGTACTATGATGATTATAACCTGAAGCAGGCATAGAAGTCTTCATTCCTAATGGGTAATAAGCTGTTGACATATATAATATTATATTAGAAAATAAAAAAGATATAATATATAATGTTTTTAAATATAATTTTCATTATAATATTATCTATAATATTAACATTATTTTTAGCAAATCATTTTACTGAAGGTTATCAAACTATTATTTCTCCAAAAATATCCTATTCAAACCAAATTACAAATAATCCAATTAATGCTTATTATAAAAATATGAAAATAAGTCAGGATTTTGACCAAAACAGTGTTTTTACAACTTTTCATAATTACACCGACCAAAAAGAAAAATGAGACAAACATAATATAAAAAATAAAAAATTAATTACTCAAATCTCTTTTCAGTTATGTAAAAGTACCCCTAAGGGCATTAGACTATTTCACAATTACATTTCTGTAATGGTTAGCCTATTTTATTGAAGTTTGTATTCTCTTCTATACTTTTCAGGTCTTTCTCCTGTTTCCATATAAGAATTAAATACTTTTTGGATGTTTTTACATCCATTTTTATCACGATTGATACATCCCTTCCTATTATTTTCCATTTGATATGTTAGGATAGAATGTATCTTTCGTTCTTTCTGTTTTGGGTCTTTTTTGAATTTCAAATATAGATTTTCACAAGGTTCTTCTGTTTTATAGGATAAACAAGATGTTCTAAATTCATCTATGTTATATACTCTAAATGTATCTTGTAATTTTCTTTTTAATGTTAAATTTGGAGTAGAAATAAAGTTTCTCATTTGTTTTCCTATACTCCAGTCTCCTATTATGATAATATGGTCTTTGCTGTATTTTTTTGCTATTTTATTCACCATATTATCTTCTGTTCGTTTTTTGTTGATAAAAGCATACCATTTATACTGACGAAATTTAATATCTTGATATAATGGAACTAGTATTTCATTTGCTTCTATTTTGGCTGTAATATATTCTTGGAATTTTGCTATATTACAGGTTTTTGAATTATATTTATTTAATCCTTCTTCTATTTTTGTAATTTCTATTTTATTCTTGTAATTTTTCAATAATGATTGATATTTCAATCTTTTGGTTTCTTTCAAATATTGTTTGTTAGTATAAGAAAAATAATTACCATCATCATCCATCATTGAAAATAAAGCTCTTTTTCCAGGGTCAATAAAAATATGTTTTCCTTCTAAAACCTCTTTTGGAACTTCATCAATGTAAGGAAATTCAGGATTTTCTTGTTTTTCTTCCTTCTTGGATTTTTTTGGTTTATCTTTATTTTCTAATCGTTTTTGTTTAATTTGTTCTTTTTGTAATACTTTTTTATCATCTTTCATTTTATCTTTTTGTTCTTTCGTTAATCCTTGTAATGCTTTCTTTCCTGCTTTTTTCTTATCTTTTTTAGTTTGTTCTTCCTCTACAAAATCCTTATGTAGAAACCTTAAAGAAGTTGAGAACCCATCTGTAATAATAGTATAATCAAAAACATAATTCTTTCTGGTTTGTGTTATATTGAAAAAGGTATTCCAAATAAATTCTTTGTTTTGTTCTAATTGATTGTATAAATCTTGTTTAGTTTTATTCTTTATTTTTCCTTGATTTTTTCCTTTTATTATTTCTTTAGAATTCGTAATCCAAATATCTAATAATTTTTGATGTTTTTTAGTATCAATAAATAATTCAACTAATGCTTTTGTATCAACTTGAATATGTCTTGGTATAGCATTGGTTTGTATAGGAAAAAATTGGAAGGATTTTCTTTCTATTTTTTCTAATTCTAAACACATAAAAATCATATGTTTCAAATACTTATAAGGAGTAATTTTAATATCGTAATAATAACTGGTTTCCATAGGCTCGTCTGGCTTTGCAAATGTTTCAGGAACAATCTTATACCGATTTTCTTTTAACCATCTATGATATTTTTCATCACAAGTTAAAGTATTATTGATAATATCATTTTTTACTAAATTGATTTCTTTATAAAGTTGTTTCTTGAATTCTTTATTTTCCATTTCTGCTTGATACAGATGTTTGAAATAAGAATTTACAAATCTTTTTATATAATCAAAAAATCGCATTTTAATATTATTTTCAATTGCGGTTATCATTGTAGTAGCATAATAATCTAAAATAGAGGATAAATTACTACCATCTTCTAATGAAAAAGAATGTAGTTGTTGAAATTCCTTTAATAAAACCGCATTATTTCCTTTTGGTTTTTGTCCTGAAGAAGGTAATAATATAGATTTCATACACATAGAAATAGTATCCTTTGTAATTTCTGGAATGTCTAAACCTTTATGATATTTATTAAGAACCCATAATCTCAATAAAAAATATGTTTTTGTAGTAATTTTATTGGTTCTGATAATAGCATTTTGTAGAATATCTATATTTTCCTTAACTTCTTCTTTGTCGCTATAAAGGATAGAAGTAATAGGAAGTTTCAAACACCGATATTTATCAGGAGGTTTTCTTTTAGAAGACATCCTATATAATTACTAAAGATTATTTCTTTAAGTAAATATACGCAATTATTATATTTTCCTAAATATAATAATTTTATTTATAACATTCAACTTTTTCTTTTTTTCCATTATAAACCCATATTTCATAAACACATCCTATTTTTTGTCCACCTTGTTGTTTAAGAAATATACAGTCTTTTTTCATTTTAGCAGTCCATGTTGATTTTACTTCAATGCATCTATTTTGTGATTTTACATAAATATCTACGAAATGTCTATGTTTTATTCCATATTCATCTTCATACCAAATTTCAGGAACATTTTTACAACCATTTATAATATCTTCTTCTAAAATACCATCTTGTAGTAATTTATCTAAAGCATAATTTTCATAACCTTGTATTTTAATTATATTCCCAGATGGTAATGTATATTCTTTACGTTTATATGCATTTTTAGAACATTTTTCCATAATTTCAGTATTTTGTGTTGGATAATCTACACCAAATTTTCTGTTATTCGTTTTAATTGTTTTTAATTTTATTGTATATGATTGTTGTGGATATTCAACCCCGTTATTTTTCAAGTTTGTATTTTTAGTTTTGTTTTTTATTTCTTTTGATTTTTCAGGATTATTATGTGTTTCAATTAATTTAGAAATTGCTTTTTCTCTTATTTCCGGATTTTTCATAGGATTATCATAACCCGTATTATTTATATTAGTTTCTTTACATTTTGTTGTCATATTTTCTTGAGTATGTTTTTCACAATATGCGCCAGACTTTTCTTTTATTTGACGAAATGTTTTGGAATATTTTGTATTACAATTTTCTACTACACATTCAAAATAAATAATTCCCTCTCTTGATATATTATCGTAAAAATTCAAATCAGTTTCATTATAATTGTTGTCTAATAATTTTATATTATTATCATTACGTAACTTACATAATGCTTCTTTTGAAAAATCCAAAAATTCAATCCCTCTAGTTTGTTTATTTGTATTTTTCCG
>Ga0209086_10000115_pt1 | contig 71672 bp, 75 predicted proteins | sample M_130207_XF_Meta_FD_187312 | JGI IMG/M metagenome (GOLD analysis project Ga0209086, IMG submission 187312) | Freshwater microbial communities from Lake Montjoie, Canada to study carbon cycling - M_130207_XF_MetaG (SPAdes) (version 2) | ecosystem: Environmental > Aquatic > Freshwater > Lake... | reverse complement strand
TCCTCCACCAAGACCTCCACCACCACCACCACCACCACCACCTCCACCTCCACCTCCACCTCCACCTCCACCTCCACCTCCACCACGATAATAATTTTCTTTCATGGGCATTTATTCTTATTTTTAAATAAATTATCTAAAAATAAATGAAGAAAATAGGTTCAGGAGGATATGGAGATGTGTATTATCCTCCAAGGTATCCAAGAAAGTATGCGGGAAACAAGACGTATGTACAGCGATATACGGAACAGACCAAGACTCAGATTCAAAATGGAGAAATTGCACGCAAGATTTTTGATCCCAAGGATGTGTTGTCGGTTCCGATCCATGCCATCTATCCGAGGAAGAACGATTATTTTAGCGAGATTATGCTCCACAAGCCCGGCGATCTTGAGATGTTAATGTTGAAATATTATTACGGTCATCCCAAGCTATTTCGAGAATCTGTGAAACAAATGAAACGAATCATGGTCGGATTAGAGCGTCTTCATAAGAAAAAATGGGTGCATCGTGATATCAAACTGAACAATTTTCTTTACGATACCAATCCATTGCGATATTTCTTGATTGATTGGGGGACCGCGCTCCCGTCATGTAAAATATACGATGACAATGCCAGCAATTGGCACATGGCCGACAATCAGAATCTTCCACCAGAATACAAGAGTTATGCCTATTTTCGTCATCATATGCGTTTTGATGATTTTGCCAAGGAGTATACTAAGAATCGCACCATGCATCATTTTCTCTCGATCGATCCTCACTATGAACATCTTCTAAAGGAAGCACACAAGAAGATACAGCATCGATTAAGGACATCCAAGGATCCGAGCAAGTTAATGGACTCGATCGCCACCAAGGCGGATGTCTTTGCAATGGGACTTGTCCTTGTACAATTGTACGATATTTGGGGGCGTGGCAACGCTCCACCCGAGCTCCTCCGTATCTTACGGGGTATGATCGACCCCGATCCTTTTCGGCGCTGGAGCATCCGTCGTGTCAATCGTGAGATGCGGTCCATCTCCTAATTTCGCTTACACGATATAGGAGGTCTCGGCCGCGGATAGCATTGGATTCGTGTACCAGTACATGTATCGTTTGGCAAAATCTCCCTCCAGGCAGTCCTCGAGGGGAGAGTAGTCCATGGGTGGTGGATAGGTATAATTGCGGTAGGCACATACAGGCGTTCGGTCCGCATTCAGGTCATAAAAAGGAGGTTCCTTGTTCAGATACGTGGTATCGGGAATACGCTTGATGTCGCTGTAAGTCACACCCGTCGTGCCACAAAAAGCCTCTTGTTTTTTGGGTCGAGCGACGACCAGCAGAATCAGCAAAAAAAGAGCGAGCCATAGCAGTGCATAATTCGCCATCTTTTTATTTTTTATTTATCACACAAGATATAAAAAATGATTGTATTTATCATTCTCTGGCTAATCCTCCTCGTATTCGCGATTGTGGGAACACGCAAAGAGGCGTATTATGCCAATTGGGATTTCATGGATCTGGCCAATTCATGTGGTGGAAGGAAACGAAAACCATCCGATGACGATTTTGTACCCCGATTCGGCGGCATCCCGAATCAAGGCGAGGTATGGGGCATCGGTAATGAGGGTGGATGTGGGTGCTCTAAAGTATTTCATTAACTAATGATTCCATAGGCAATCCAAAAAAATTCCGTTTTATTAGAGGAATTATATCCTGTATCGACAACAAGCTGTGTATTGCTTAACAACACTATATAATTATTCAAAGGAGACATAATGACGACGGCAACATCGTATATATTCTTTTTATAGTAATTTATTAAAAATATTTTTTTTTTATCCCGGTTCGGTGGCATCCCGAATCAAGGCGAGGTATGGGTGCTCTAAAGTTTTTCATTAACACTATTTTTATTCTTGTCTAATGAATAAGAAGGTATGAGAATCAATCCAGGTATTATCCAGGGCGGTGCTTACACTATCCAGCAATCCATCAATCTTTCCCACCACAATGCATGTGATATTTCCCTTGCAAGATTGACACCACTCGGCACGGGACAATTCAGTTTTTTTTCCATGAAAAATTCATTGGATGAGATGCTACGAGTCGGGGCGGTTCAACAAGCCTTTCTCCGTATGAAAGAGGTCGGTACCATCTATGTAGAATCCCCGACCACGGCAACCCAGATCGCCTTTCTCGAATCCATTCAAAATTATGCACTCGCACTCTATGCGGTCCTACCCATAAATCCACCGGAGGGATATCTGTATCGTCTTTCAGTCTATGATGCATCGGGTGCGACCATCTGGGAATCAAGTTCGCCCTCGACATTAATTGTAACGGACGGTGCACTGACCACCGTTCCTCTCCTCACCAATCCCTTTGGCCAAACCACAACAGATCTGTATGGAATCTTCCAAGCCCCTTGTCTCTTTGCCTATCTGGATCCGACAGCGATCAATATTGTCAATTCACCCTATCTGTTTAATCAGACCGCATTTCCCGAATCGATTCTTTCGATTGCGACGCTGGTGGTGGGTGTCTCGAGCCATAAAATTTTTGGCAATAGCGGGTATGGATATTCCGCGCGACAGAGTAGTCCTAGATCAAGGATTGGATTGGGTTACTATGTTTCTTTCTATCAGACATTATTTTCCGAAAAAGGAAGTATCGTGGATATCATCTTTGTCCGGATTGGTCTGGTGCAACGAGTCCAATAACGATAAAAGCACTATTTATTTATACCAATAGACGGCGGGCTGGATCTTCTTCTCGCAGGCCGAGTAGCCATACTGCTTCAATGTCTGGTTCACCATATTCTGACAGAATTTGCCACAGGGGGAAGAATACATGTCCTGGGATTCCGACCGAAAGGACGGCTGGGCATGACAGAATTTAAGGCAATTTTCTCGTACCTGATTAATCGTTGTGATCTGCGTCTTGTAAGGACATCTCTGCACATCCTTGACACAATAGTTGGTCGGCATCCTTTTTACTTTATCCGTATTTTTATTTTTCTTATTAAATAAAAAAGATGTCCACCGTAAACACACGTCCTCATCAAATCCTCAGCTACTTCCAAAGAACATATCCAAAATGTGAGTTTACATTACCAGTAAAAAAAATTCTTATTTTGTGTGCAAGCAAAGGAACCGTTATAAAACTAAGATTAGGTACGCTATTCAATCAATTTTTTCCCAAGGATCCAAAAGAATACTATTATATTGGATTGAATATAGATAATGATGATCATCAATGCAAGACAAATTTAAAAAATAAAGATTGGATGTCCAAATGCAAGTTTAAATCAGAACGTTTTGATATGATTGTAGTAGAATTTTGTCCAATTCGTGGTTATATGAGTGTATTGAGCCCAAACTTTTGGAGCATACAAGATCTACTTTTACCTGGTGGAATTTTTTCGATACCAATATCAATTCCAGATCATCCATATACAATCAATACGTCTCCATATGAAAAAATTGATCCTCCTACTAATTTGGTAAACTATTTACCTACATTGTCTTTTCTTTCTCAATCAAAATTTTCTGGTAATAGTTTTTTAAATTTTCAAAAATCAATGTCTACGAGTACAAGTGATTCTCAAACGAAATCGGCTACTACAACATCAACATCAACATCAACATCAACATCAAAAAAGAGACTGCAATTTTCTATTCCACGCATTGATGAACGTAGTAGTGGTAGTATATCTTCTACAACAACCACACAATCATTGCAATTGCGAGGAATGACGAATTATGGTGGGTTTTCATGCTATATGGATTCAGCATTGTTTGCACTTTTTGCCATCCCGAATGACTTTATTACGCGACATATTCTTGACAAAGATGTGTCTACTACTACTATACAAAAAATGTGTAATTTGAAGGAAATACAAAAAAGTTTGCAAGCATTAACAAAACAAATACGAGGACAAGGCAGAGCATTTACATGTGAACCATTATTAAACTCTATCCGAAGATATTGTCGTCGTGATATTCCCGAAAATTATAGATTTTATCAACCCGAACAAAGAGATCCTCTGGATGTGATTGATTTCTTGTTTCAACTCTTTGATGTGGTTCCCAAGACATCCGTTCAACGTCAGACAACGTACAAAACATATCAGACTCCAGCACTATCTCGAGTACACCATCAACAACACAAACAATACAAAAGCCGTTCGGTTACCAGAAATAATCATTGTATTTGGCATGTCCCCTCTACATCTCTTATAACACCTAGCTTATCTCAAAATCTGACACAAATTACAGAGGAAGATGACTTGGAGAATCCGTTTATCGAAGGGGGTAATCGTTTTAGATATAGATATGTAAAGACAACATTCAAAGTACCTTCTTATTTCATCATGTCATTGGATCGTATACAACGCGCACAAGTCGTTCACCAATTCATTGAGACAGAAGTAATACCTAGTGAACAAATCCAATTACGCCAATTATTTGCTATTATTGTTCAAACTGGATTTGATGGAGGAACAAGAATAGGCGGGTATATCGGCAATGGTCATTACATATGTTATTTAAAGAATAATGATGGTCGATGGTATTTGTACAATGATATAGCACAATCAAACATACGATTGATAGGCACCTATGAACAATTAATTCAGATAGAGGAAGTTCTCACAAGAAGCATGCTGTTGTTTTATAGCCAAGAACAGTAGATATAAATATATATACCTATAAAGAGAAACATTGATGCGTGTAAAATTTTGGCAATTTTTTACGATATGGCAGTTTATTCTTCTTGTGGTGGCTTCCTGTCCACCGTTTCATTGGATTTCTCAGTATTTGAATCTACCTTTTCTGTCCGTGGTTGTCGTCTTGGGTGGACTGTACATCTCGTGGATCCATCCCAAGGCGTATTACCTGCCCCGAAAGGTAGATTCGTGGTCGGAACGTCTTTCGATTGATATCGTCTTTCATATCCTTCCTCTTTTTTATGCATTCTACAAATTTGGACCGATGACATGGACGACCACCACCACGATTGGATCCTTCAGTTTGCTATGCTTCTATCTTCTGCTTTTTCGTATACCAGAGGTGTATCGTATCCAAACAAGCGAGATGATCTGTATTGTGGCCATTGCCACAGTCCTCAGTATGTCCACCACCACCTAATTTCTTTTTTTTTTGCTAGAAAAGAAATCTATCCATCCTTAGTATCCACCACCAAGTGATGTGGTATAGGCCTGGCAATTGTTGCCATAGGAAGGGTAGGCATTGGTGACATTAAAGTAGCCGCTCGTGTTGAGCTGTTGAAAGGGGACATTGTTCATGAGCGTGTTGTAGCCCGCACCACCCCATGTAGGGACAATAATGGTTGCGGGGATGGCGGTCTGGGAAGGAACCGAAGGCCCGGCCACGAATGCACCGGGTGTCGTATTGTATCCAGAGAGTGTGGAATACGTTCCATTGCATCCAGTCTCGACACACGTATCGTTCTGCTGATAAGTTCCGTAATTGATCTGGGCAGACATCTTGTTTTTTATAAACCAACAATAAAAAAATATTTTTTTTTTCTCATGAAGACGCGACGACAAAATGATAGACACAGAAAAAGATTAGGATAAAAATGACAATGATAAGGATAGCGAGAATGCTGGAACTGTTCGTTAGAGTCGTTGGCGGTGATGTTGATATTGATGCTGGAACTGGTGCTGGAACTGGTGTTGTGGTGGTGATGGTGGGCGTCTCGAATACGACACGGTTCAGAACAATCTTGTGGAGATTGGTGGAACAGGCCGAGGTGGGAAACAGGAGGAGAATCACATTGCTGGAGGTAGATAGATAGGGAAGCGGGCGATTCAGAAGAAGTGTCTTGGTGGTAATGGTATCCTTTTTAGGAACAAAGGCGCAAATCTCGTCATAGAAAATATCGTTATTAAAATCAAGAGCAACCACAATTCGAGAAAAAAGTGGATAGATGAGATTACTGTCATCTGCATCCACACAGGAGGGATTTAATCGGCTCCCATTCAGATCGATCAGGACACGGTCAAAGACCAGCGGCGCCGTCGGCATGGTAAAGGACAATTTATAGGGAGAGGTATAAGTATCCATACTTATCGTCTTGTCTACGGTCGTGGTCAGATTGAATCCAGAAGGCGCATCCCATTCCATCTTATTTTTTTATCTTTCGACAATATATTTTTTACATAAAAAAAAAGTATAGAATTGCGTAAAGGAGGATAATGTTACCGATATCAATCGCACGAAGACCATACTGTTGTCGGAGAGAAAAAAAGGAAAGATAGACAAGAAAAGGAATTTGATCAAAGATCACATTATGCATGTGATGATTGTCAGTAGAAGGAGGAAACATTGAAAATGTGTAGACAAGCGGCAGATGGTGAGAAAGAATGTCAATGACATACAATGTGATTCCGGACAGACGCACCCGACAGTAGGTGACATCGATGGTTCGAGGATGGATAAAGGCAACATATCCGCCGCCAATGGAGGATTGAAGTGCCATCGTCCGCGCCATGTTCGAGAGCATTGAACATGGAAAAAGGATCGCCAGTAGTGTGACAATAAAACTCCACATTGTAAAATAAGAAAGAGAATCTCGCGCCATGACGAGCGGAGGAGGAAGGGACGCACGCCATGCACGCAGCCTCTCATACTTGACAGACACGGAAAGAGAGGTAGAGAATAGATGTGCCGGTTCAAGAAACATGTTTGGTTTTATATATAAAGAATGCCAATTGTTTATATAAACAACTCTCCGAATCTACTTGGAATGAACAAAAAAAAATATGTTTAGTAATAAAGGATGACAAGTCTATTCACATTGTTTCAACGTGGTGACAATGATGATCGCCAAGAGAATCAACAGATGTATGATGCAATTGTTCGTGGAGTGGTGGGTATTTTGGAAGGTATAAAATTACTATAGGAGCGTCAACAAATTCACGATTTTATAGACTTGAAAAATTTATTCTATGATCCGAAAACATTAACATTATCACTACGTAAGTCTCCTTCATTGACTTCTTTTCAAACATATCGAGATTCAATAAAAGACATAAAACTTTATCGACCACCGGAAATGACATTTAGTGTCCTGGACCCAGAAAGCATAGACATTCAACAATTTTCAAGGTGGTTTTCTAATGCTAAAGATGACAAGCCTGAAATTGTTAAAAAGTTATGGACACGAAAACAAATGACTCAACAGGAAACCCAACATGTCAAGAAGGTGTATCCATACATTCAATCCTCTTACAGAAATTTATGGAAATCTGGAAAGTGGCAACAACGTGATTTGGAAACTATATTTTCCGAAAGAAACTTGAAAACAGTGGATTTATACAGCATTGGATTAGCAATTATGTTTTATCTTCCAATCTCGTACTTGGAAGCTCACGAAGATTTATGGACATTACTGGAGAATATGACGTCTATGAATTATGAAGAGCGACCAAGTATAGAAGAGGTACTCGTAAGATGGAAACAATGTATGAAGAAAATAAAAATGGTGAAAAACGTAAAAGAACGTTATTCTAGTTATGATCCACAACGCAAATTTGACAAAATTAAAGATGTCCAGAAAAAAGAATTTCAAGATTCAACCTTACGGCAACGTTTACAATTGATACAATTTTTTAGAATGGAATCTAGGAACTATTTGAAACATCATAATCCACGTCTTGCGAAAGCAAATGCCGAACGAGTACGAATCATTTACCAAACACTTCCTGTGAATAAGGGAATCAAACAACTTGGTCTTCACAGGGTATTAACGCAAATGGATAAGGTGATTGCAAAACATCCGGGACTACCATTGATCAGTGTTGGATCCGGGGATGGACTACTGGAGTCACAAATTTTGGAACGCAATCCATTCTTACAAATGTATCTCATTGATCCGGATCCCACATCTTATTATATATATGAAAAACAACCTCATCCTATTGTACGCCAACCCGATTTTCGTAGTACCAAACAGTATGTGCAGAAAATCCGAAAACAAGGTAAAGAAGAAAACTCGATCCTTTTATTGAATTGGGCAACACCGGATTTAGCCTATGATATGGAAGCAATAAGACTCCTAAAACCAAAAGTAGTCGTTGTCATCCATGATCAGGCGGAAAGTGCAGGTAGTACGAATTTTCATCAAAACTTATTCTATTACGATGAAGAGGAAGAGGAAGACGAAGAAAAGACATATCTAAAACATCATTATAGTATAAAAAATGTATTAACAAAAACTATAAAGCAGGATTTTGTTGCTAGGAATCCTGATATATTTATGCCAACAATGACAGTAATGACAAGACAGAATGGTATATAATTTATTGAAGAGGATTCATATATTCTACCAAGATTTTATTTTCTAAAGACGCTCAAAAATTATTCGCATCATGAAAATAAATGGAGTCGGTGAGTGAGTGCACAATATGCTATGAAAAATGCCACGAGGATAATTTTTTTTCGCTAGAGTGTTGTCTGGACAAGCGCATCTGCCGTGCTTGCTTAGGCTGTCTCACGGTGCCTCTCTGTCCATATTGTCGAAAGATCATTCCTGTCATCAAAGATGATCCAAAATATCGGATATCGAGGAGCTACACCGAAAACTCGTCTCTTTTTGTATCTCATTTGTACGATGACGAAGAAGAGCTCATCGATCCTCGTACGCTTGATTCTCGTATTCTTCGGCGCCGGATGCGCCGTCTGCGTAAACTTCAGCTCCGCGAGGAGGACAAAGAACGCAATCGTCAATTCTATCGTCGATGAGTTAATTCAATTCTAATGACGAAATTAGCATACTCTCACACGTCACCTGGAAACCAAGTGTGACAGGGAGAATGAACCATTTCATCACCGAGACCCCCATCTTGCCATTATAATCCGAGCCACTCGCAAAATGTCCATACACAATAAATACAAAATAAAGGATAAGATTGGTGTAGGTGAATCCCAGACTGATTTTATAGGTTTCTGCATCAAGAACGGATTGGAGACGGTAGAGATAATAGAGAGACACGGCTTGTAGAATAAATAAGACAATGAGCGGATGATGGAATTTTACAATTGGAAAATTAGGAGGCTTAAACTCTCTCAAAGGATCGGGGAGCATCATACATAGATAGAAAAAGATGGTAGTAAAACATATACTGGCGAGTTGCAATCCATAATATTCCTCCACGTACATGTTGTATGTATTTATTTTATGATTTGAAAGAAAAAGAAATTTTTTTAAAAATCATACATACGCCTCGGGATGGGGTTCCAAGCCATGTTTCTTGAGCTCCTCAAACAGGAATGGGCCAATCTCTTCTTCCGAGACCGTGTAAGGAACCGTGATGAGAACAACATTGTGTTTTTGACACATGTCTTTCTTTAGCATGTCGCGGTACTGCTGATTACGGAATTTATCCTTGGAATTTCCGTGCATGAACGGATTGTAGTGGTAGTGCTGGGATCCATTGTATTCAATCGCGACACGTAGGTCTTCATTGTACATGTCCAATTCCAGATTGTCGCCGGTGATGGGATTCTTGAGAAAATCCGGACGAATCTTGGCAAAGGGTTTCTGAAAATAGAATTCGACAAATTCTTTGCATGATGACTCGCCTCGACTCTTGCCTCCTTGCATCCGTCGTTGGCGCTGTCGCTCCGTGGGCTGAGCATGAGGTTTAAGAATCATGGAGAGAAAATGTTCATAGATGTCGGTAAAGGTGATGCTGGTTCTATTCTTATTTATGGACCATTGATTGATGATAAAGAGAATGAGAAAGGTGAGGACAAGACCGATGAGGAGAATATGCCACCCATACGTTCTCCAAAACTGCCGCGTCTCCTGAAAAAATCCCATTTTCTTTTTTATTTTTAGGCACGAGAAAAATAAAACAATGACCCGTCCTCGTCTTGTCCTGATGGTACCTCTTCGACGGTGTGGGAGTAATGCACTTCGTCTTCGACTGAATCTTGGTACGGATCTGTACAGTCCCTATCCTCTTCATCTATCGGATCTCTTGTTGAAAGAAGAAGAAAAAGATCTCACGGACGATGCTCGTTACTTCCAGATGATTGTTAATGTGGTGGGTTTGCAATCCCACAGTCTTCTCCGCTGGCCCATCGCACCGGATCCGCTCGACATTTACGAGGCGCTGCGCGGCGAAGACCCGTCGAGGCGCTGTCGATGGCAGATTTACGGCGAATTGTTGCGGTGCGCCGCGGAGCACCAGGGTGCCTCTGTGGTATTGGACAAGTGTCAGGATTCCGTCGGTGATTTCGAGCGACTGGTGGAGCTTTTTCCCGACATCCTTTTTCTCGATCTGGTCCGTGATCCGCGCGCCCAGGTATGCAGCATGAATCGATCGATCTTGTACGACTTTGATTCCACGCTCAATGCGCTGCGTTGGGCGGAATCCAGACGATGGGTGGATCGCGTGCGCGCTCTCCATCCTTCCCGCATCCAAACATTCCGCTACGAGGATCTCATCACCCATCCAGAAACGACGCTTCGTGCCATTTGTGATTTTATCGGCATCGCCTTTGATGCTAATATGCTTGACATCTCACAATCGGTCGAGGCGAAAAAGATGGCGTCTCTTTCTCCGTTGTGGGAGACGAATGCCTCGAATCCCAATCCTTCCCATATCCATAAATACAAGGAGCATCTATCTTCACAAGAAATCAACGTCATTGAAACCATCGCCTCGCCATGGATGGACGCACTCGGCTACTCCTTGTCATCTACCAATCGAGATCTAAATCTCGAATTGGATCTAGAAAATGCTCGGAGACGGAGCGAGCAACGAGCCAAGGAAGCATGGAAGAATCTTGCTATAAAGTATCCGTTGGACCACATCCTCCGTCAAGCCCGTCTTCGATATCTCGCCTCGTTATAAAATGAAATCATTGTGCACTTCTTTTTCTCTAAAACAATAATGCTATTATTATATCGACTATCATCTCTTGTTCCGCTTGTGAAGATGCATCCATTTCTTGTGGCAGAAGGAATCGATATAGGAAAAGATTATGAATCGATCCTTCATGTCCTGGATCCCACAGATGTAGACGATCCGATCCTCTATCGGATTATTTATGATCCTCGTGGATTCGAGCGGCACCGAGAGACGTGGGATCATGCATTGTATGCAGCGGTAATTAGTCGATTTCGAAAATCGACGTATCATCCAACGCTTTATTATAACCTGATGCGAGAGGATATGACGCGTTTTCAATCTCCGGATTATCATATAAATCTAAACATATATTGGATGAGCCATGATGAGATTGTATTCCATGCAATGGAATGGATCCGACAGGTATTGACATCGCAGACAGAGCATACGAAGATACTCCAAGAAATCTACATTAAATTTTTTGAATTCTGCAATGAAACTCTTGCCGATATCTTATCCTTTCTCACTCCTGCCGAGATTGGATTGATGTACACTTTATGTTCCCTCTATGGTGAATATACGCTCAAAAAACGCCTGTTCCAATTCACATGGAGTCCGTACCCTATCTAATTAAATCAAAAATTATATATTGTTAAATTGTCTTTTCCAAATATATTGTGACAAGAAGATTTACTGAACCAATACGATGCTTTTCCATTACGTCTTAGGTTAAGAAAATCATGTATGTATTTCTTTAGATCATTTTTTATTTAATTCCATCTGGAATCAAATAGTTCTACCTTGACGATTTTATTTTCTGTTGTTGTCGAGTAAAAGACGCCAGTAAATTCTGTAAACTCTCGAGATCTCTATTCTTACCTTTATTTCGAAGTCTTGCTATTGCTGATTTGGCCGCCGGAATACTTTTATAAGAATTCATCATAGTACGAACAATGAATTCTCTCTGTTCTTGGGTCAATCTTGTACGTTGTCGGTTCAAAATAAACCTTTGAATGACTTTATTTTTGACTAAAGAAAGAACATTTTCGACAATTTGGGTAGTCATTAATAGACCCCCTTTGCCAATATGATAGCTGTGTGAAAATCCAAACCATTTTGCGACTTGAATATTTATCAATGTATCATCAAAAAAATAGATTTGATCTTTGCTAACCTTTTCATCTTTTTGAATTTTTTCTAGGACACACACCTTATGGAGAGCCCATAATCCATCATCATCGAAATCCAGATTTATTTGGGCTATTTGTTGACGAACTACCAATTCGGGTAGATAACGTCTACGAAATTCAGAATCGGTTCTAGATACCATCTCACGCAAATCATAGTCGGGTGTAAATTCGAGAAATGGCATTCCATCCTCCTCATCTACATATTCCGACGGCACAGCACCATACACATTACGTATTAGAGTTTTATATTGAGATCCAAGACGACTTTGAAGGTACGTGTTAACGCTATATGGATAATCACCTGCGATATCCCTGGTATTGATATAAACAATAATACCAATTTTATTGAGGCTTTCTAGCATCTTTACAAGTTGCGGTAATTGACCATCCATATAATCAATATCAGAATTAGGAAGGCCCCCAGAGTGAATCATAGTTAACGTTAAATTAAAATCAAAAACAAAAATGGTTTTTGTTGAAGACAATTGCATCCTAAGTTATTATTTATTTATATAAAAAAAAATAATTATTTTTTTTTTTAGATCATGTTCTCGTCGAAAAGAAACATCAGCAGCACAAACAATAACAATCTTTGAATGGACCTTTTTTATTTTAGGCTGCTTTTCAGCCGATCGTGGATAAAAGACACAAGAAGACCGCGACGCGGCGTTTGTTTCTCGGTAAGAAAATTGGCCGATTCTTTGGCGGTAAGGTAGAGAATGTCAGTAGGCACTTCTCGACCCACCAATCCCGCGTCCTTGGCGATCCGCTCAATGTCAGATTTGGTCAGTGCCGGAAATGACTGGTGGTCGCTAGTCATGAATCCGACCAGCAGGATGGACGCGCGATCTGCATCCGGCACCGCCACCCAGTGCGACACACCGATCGGACGATGTGCCCGAAACACATCCTCGATCCGTTGCGGATAGATAAAGATCCCGTTCGCCAGCTTGAAATGATCACTGATCCGATCCTGGATATAAAGAAATCCATCCTCGTCCACATATCCCCGATCCCCCGTCTTTAAATAACGGAGATGATCGAGGGTGGTGTAGCGATGAGAGGAAAGAGATTGTGCGACATTGTCGCCGCGGACGAGAATCTCGCCGGTCTTTGTCTCGATGCGGACATGAATGCCGGGAAGGACGCGGCCCACCGAGGCCATCCGTTTGGCGAGAGACGTATTGAGTGCAATCATAGGAGAGCATTCGGTCATGCCATAGCCCTCGAATATTTGTACACCGAATCGTTCTTCAAAGGACTGGAGTATGGTGGGATCGCTACGAGCACCGCCGACAGAGACCGCTTTTAACCGTCCACCGAGAAGGGTGTTCCCAAAGACAGAGGCGATGGGGGGTACCATGCGGACAATTTTCTCGACAAGAATGGGAACGGCAAATACCAGTGTGGGTCTTGCCCTGTACAGATCGTATGGAATGGTTTCCATACGAGGAAGATGGAGGGAAGCACCGCGTGTGGCAAGAAAAAAAAGTTCACACGTCATGCCATAGCAATGACTCCACGGCAGGATCGCAAACGATTCATCCTCCATACCAATCATGGTGTGAGGAACGACACGATGGATCTGTTCCAGATTGGCAACGATATTGGACTGCTCCAACTCAATCGCACTACCACCACCGGAACTTCCGGATGTCAGTAGGGTTATCGTTGCTTCCTCTGTTTCTTGTGAAGAAGTAGACTGAAAATCAGCGGGAACGAGACCACTGCCCGACGAGACAAACGCCGGCTTAAATTCCTCCAATCTCTTGAAGACAGTCGCGCGCGGAGTACGAAAGGACACAGGGACTACATTCCGATTGGCCATCAACCCCGCCAACACATCCACCACCCATTCCTTGGAATTGGGTCGGATCACCATGACACACCCCTTACGATCCGTTGCGCGCATCATCATATTGGCTCTCGTCTCCGCCTCCTTCCATACCTCCCCATAGTTCATCCTCTTGTTTCCTACCGGTCTCAAAAAGACCCGATGCTCGTAACGCTCAAAAAAAGGCCGTAGATGTCGAATCAGACTCATTTATATTTCTTATTATCCATCAGACATTTAAACCGTTCGGAATTTTTTCTTTTATATTATAAAATGACGAGTCAACAATTACAATCATCACGACTACAAGATGCAATACGTATTTTTCAAGATGATGAATATTTTCCGAGAACTCTCACAACAAAAATAAAACGTTTAGAATTTTTAAGAAATATTATTAATGAATTTCTGAAGCCTAATAATGTTACAATACCGGAAGAAATTAAAGAAGATATTGTCAACAAGTATGAGGATTGGTTAATAGAGTCCATAAAAACGAACAATAAACAATCCATCAAATCCATATTGAACAAACTAATGAAAGAATTATTGTTAGTTTCTAAAAAGATGGAAACATTATCTATATTATCCACTTATACTAGATGGTTATCCTTATGGACTAGACCCGAGATTGATAAAAAAAGAATACAATTTATGCAACGATCACTGCAATCATCAACAACTTGGAGTCAAATGTTGGAAAAAATAAATAAAACCAAACAACTTCGATTCAGAGCAAACTCGTCTAAAATACCACTCATGCAACAATTATTCAAAGAAATGAAGGCTGAAATTAAAGCTCAAACAATAAATAAATTCATAGATGCGGTTAACAAAGTCGTTGCTACGAAACCATTACATAGAGTAGTGGAGACGAAACCATTACAAAGAGTAGTTGATGCTGGTCTTGGTCAAAAGTTGCGGAGTTTTTTACCACAAGGTTCAGTCTATAATGTAAGTAGATCGTTTCGACAAGATTCCATAAAAACAAGTCGATCTATGGATTTAAATTTTAATCCCTATTGGAAGATAAAAATAAGTGATTTAATTGCATATCCTAAAAAACTATCATATACTATAGAATTACATCTATCGAATAATCAAATTGATGATTTGGAATGTAGTATAGTAGCCCGTGCATTATCTCGACTTCCGAATCTTCAAACGTTAGATTTAAGTCAAAATAGGTTCAGTGATGCAGGATTGACTCAATTAGCGTCTTCATTATCCCAACTTCAGCATCTTCAAAACTTAAATGTAAGTAAAAATAACATCCATGACGCGGGATTGACTCTATTATTCAAACTTATGAAGCTTCAATCATTAGATTTATCTAATAATAAGATCACTCTCGAACATACTACATTAATGGATCCACTTCCAAATCTTCAAATGTTAGATTTAAGTTATAATGAGGAGATCAGTAACGCGGGATGTATTCAATTAGCAGATGTATTACTCCAAGTTCCAAATCTTCAAACATTAAATTTAACACGATATAATAATTTTAATATAGTCGGATATAGAAAATTAATTGGAGTATTACACAATCTTCCAAATCTTCAAACTTTATGTGGAATGAATTGTACTGAAGTAGCGTCTGTATTACCCAGACTTCATCATCTTCAAACTTTACAATTAATGTTAGTTTGTACCAATATACCCAAATGTATGGAATTAATTAATGTGTTACGTCAACTTCCGAAGCTTCAAACGTTACATTTAACTGCTATGATCGGTGAGGCGGGATATATTGAATTAGCGTCTGTATTACACCATCTTCCAAATCTTCAAACCTTATGTTTAAATAAAAGTAATATCACTGACAATGATTGTGCTCAATTAACTGGTGTATTACCCGAACTTTCAAATCTTCAAACGTTAGATTTAAGTCATAATAGGATCAATAACATGGGGTGTAGTATGTTAATTGATGTATTACCCCAACTTTCCAATCTTCAAACATTAAATTTATCTGGGAATAATATAACCTCATTTGACTTTTCAAAAGTTTTACAGCTTTCAACATTAAACTTAGGGAGTAATAAAATCTCTAGATTCGATTATAGCAAGTCTTCCCAAGTTCAGCAAGTTCAGAATCATCTTCAATCATTAGATTTATCTGAGAATAGTATTACATTAACTCATCTGTTATCCCAACTTAAGAATCTTCAATCATTAAATTTATCTGGGATTAAGATCGGTTTAAACGGATGTAGAGCATTAAGTGAAGTATTACCCAAACTTCCAAATCTTCAAACTTTAAATTTATCTGCGAATAATATTAGTAATAATGAATGTGAAGTATTGTCCTCTGGATTATCCCAACTTCCAAATCTTCAAACTTTAAATTTATCTTTTAATCAAATTAGTAATGAAGGATGTAAATCTTTAATTGCAAATTCTGTACATCTTCAATTATTACATTTATCTTTTAATCAAATTACAGATGAAGGATGTATACATTTAGCAAATTATTTACCCCAACTTAATAATCTTCAACAATTAAATTTATCTTTTAATCAAATTACAGATGAAGGATGTAGAACATTGACTTCGGTCTTATCTACACTAGACCATTTTAAAGCATTAGATCTAAGAGGATATAACAGATTAAAAGGGTGTACATCCACCGAGAACTTTTTCTTTTATAAATAATTCCTTGATTTTTTTTTTCATGGCTAAAAAAAAATCAACAACATTGCAATCTTCAGGAAGATTGTGCGGTAATGGTGTGAAGGATCCTCTTGCGTGCAGAATTTAGGGCATTCTCCAGATCCTGAGAAAGAGGATCCGCACACACTCTCTTGGTGGCATCATCCAGCATATGAAAGATGCGATGGACAAAGAGACGCTGGACGCCGTTGGAAGGACAGGCACGTGTCTTCCACTTCAATCCGAGCTCCGGACGAAGGCGATGAGCTTCCGTGGTCTCGGTAATCGCGTCCGAAGAGGTGCGACCATAATGGAAACTTAAAAGACATGCGACAATCATTCCGGAACGTCCGTGTCCTCCCTTGCAATGAATATAAATTTTTTCCTCTGGTTTCAAAGAGTCCACCGTGAATCCTAGCCATACAATGAATTCGTGAAAGGCATTCATATCCCTCGGTACAAAATTGTCCTCAATTGGGAAATTGACGTAGACCATGCCAAAGTCTTTTGCGCGGTATACATCGAGCCTCTTCTTCTCATGGGGTGTGGTGAGATCGATAATGTATTTGACTCCGTATTCTTGAAGAGTCCTCATCTCCGTCGCGGAAGGATATCCGCCGAATAATAGTGATGGATTTTTGCTAATCATGCTACAGAATCCCAGATTCATGGTTATTGTTTCCTGTATCTGTTCGGATTTGCAAAGAATCATTTTTTTGTCTTTTTTTACTACTTCAAGACCTACGTGTTCTTATATGACTAACGGTGTTTTTATTATCCGTTAAAAAAAAAACTTTATAAAAAAGAAATAATCGTCATGTATTCGGATTATCGAAGATTGTTTGCTATGGGATGTTCTCCATCGACAGGAATCACGGACAGTACGCGTTTCTCATGTGGATCCATCCCGTACCAGACCATGGTCCGCAAGTCGATCCAGGATCCACAAATGTACGATGTCGATAATGGGAATCAGTGCATCGATCAGTGTGCCAAAGAAACAGAGGCATGTGCGTATCAATGTAGTAGCAATAACAGTAGCAATAGTGATATGAAACCAATGAAAATAAAGGAATCCTTCCAATTGCCCTCCTCGTCCTCCTTCATGACTCATCCTCCCAAAAAGTCCTCGAGCAAAATTCAAGAATCAGAGAAACTGCTTCCCGTGCTTGATCCGATGTTCAATCTCCGTGAGATTTGCAAGCAGAGCATTCTGCTGGAAGACCATCTCTCCCAGCCCGAGAAACGGTGCACAGATTGCTGTGTCAAACACTTTCTGACGATTGAAGCACTGGCGGAAGAGGCCATCACACTCGACAAATCCAGGTCTCATTCCAATATTCTCAATCTTCCCTCCCATGTCCGCAAGCTCCAGGCACTCTGGTTCGAGGATCCGATCCAGAATTCACACACTGTATCCCAGGAATTGAGACAGATACGTAAGGAATACCAGATTGATTGCTTCGATATCGTCTTCCGTGAGGGTTGTGACTCATGTGTCGATGGTGTATGCAAGATCAAACCAAAGTCCTCCTAACCCATGATCTTGCGAATACATCCACCACACAATTGTGCCGGGATATTGACACCATAGGAATTGTCCACATATAAAATTACCGTCTTTTCATGACATAGGCAACAATACCCTTCACCTCTTGTCATCAGAATAATCTCATTGCCAATCACCTGATACAATCCCGTCTCCTCATTCATCTCCACCGTACGATACGGATCCTCGTCCGCATAAATCGTCACTCTGTCCTCGTCCGTCTTTTCCGTACTATCCTCAAAACAGGACGCCAAGATCTCATCCAAATCAATCTCCTCCCCCTCTTCTTCTTCTTCTTCTTCTTCTTCGTTTTCCTCCTCATTCTCTTCATTCTCTCTCGCAAAAGGCTCTGTATTCAGAATGTCTCTCAATATACGAGCTCGATCCATAATGTTTGTTTCCTCTCCTCCTTTTCACTTCTTAGACCGTTTGGTTCCATACCTCCCCACAACAAAACAAGGACACGGAATTATTGGATAATTATTTCGACAATGACCATAATGGAGACGTGTCCAGGATCAGGATAGTCGAGATTTTATTATGATGATTTTACATCGTATGGCTCGATTTGCTAGAAAGCAAAAAGACGTAGAAGGGGGATAAAGAAAAGGTAGATATTTTTCTTTATCCTTCTTTACCATAAATTTATTTTTTTTTTTGTTATTAAATTAAAATAATTCAATCCAATATGACAAAATCCTCATCATCACAACAAGGTGGAGGTGGAGGTGGAGACGATATGGTAGAAAAAAAAAGCTATCAAGGATGCTTACTTTTAGATTCCCGTCTTACCATCAAAAGGGATGCAATCACAGGAAATGGACTTTATGCAACCTCTCCTATTCCAACCAATACCATTGTGGTGATAGAAGATGTCATCAAAGATCCAAAAATACGAAAGGATTTTTTTAAGAACAATCTACTTGTCCGGGTAAATCAAAGTGAAGCTAGTTTAGGATCTAAACAACCAGGACAGACACAACAAAGTTGGTCATTGAATTATACCTATCAGAATGGATCAAACAAATTTTTTTGGCCCACCATTGGTCTGGTAAATCATTCATGGAAAGCCAATACGATTTTAATCCCCTCGACAGATATTATGTTAAGAACAAAACAAAAGATTGTTGGTCTCATGACAACCACGGATATAAAAGAAGGAGAACAACTATTCATAAACTATTATCAATTAAATACACGACAAAGAAAAGTAGCTTTAGAAACACGTGGCATTCCAAACCAACAACAGATTGTCCAAGGACCAAACGGGAAGGATGTAATAAAAAAGTACACAGACACGCTTACATTTTTAGATGAAATCCTTACACAAAATATTACAGTGAATGCCGAATCATTAGAAACATTGAAACAGTACTATACAAATTTTCGAAACGCAGAAGAAAAACTCTATGGAGATCGACGGTTTACCTTTGAATCGTTCTGGATATTACAGAAAGTGATGTTGTTTAATGATGAAGTTTTAAAAGAAATTTTTACAATGGATCTTAATAAAATGATAAATTTAAGTACTTATATTAATTTTCCTTTTCATATGATTTATACTATTTTTACACAACCTAGAGTGATACAACAAATTTTATCTCGTCTTTCTACTAAACGACAATCATCATCTCGTCCTACTAAACGACAATCATCATCATCGTTACCACCATCGATATCATCTCGTCCTACTAAACGACAATCATCATCATCGTTACCACCATCGATATCATCTCGTCCTACTACACAACTACCTGATCTTTTACGACTACTTAGAGAACAAAGCAAGAATAGTCCTGGTGGTAAAGTAAAATTATTTACTATGCACTCATCTAATGTTTAACGATCGGTATAAACTTTCTAAACGAAGACAAACATACTCCACCAGTTGCAGTCCTCTCTCTCTCCTTCATATGATTCGTCAGTCTGTTCTGAAAATAAGATGCTAAAATATTCTCATCTCACAGAGTATCTCTCAATATACGAGCTTTGTCTTTTTCATTTCTTAGACCGTTTGGATGGAGAGGACGGAGAGATCGTCGACGCGGTGGGTTGATCATCGAGCAATTGGACGATATTGGAGAGAATCATGTACTGAAGTTCATGATCGGAGACGGGTTGTAATTTTTTGGTCACCATGATAAAAAAACAGATTTCAATCACGGCGACAAATACAATGGAATACACCACAGAATAGATGATTTTGTTAAAATGGACACGTATACGGACGAAACGAAAGAGAAGAACATAGATTATGAATAAGACTACCGCCACAATACCAATAAGAGTAAAGGTGTAGATCATCGCTTTATTACGCTGTTTCTTGATTTTTTGTTGGGAGTCGAGGGCACGTTCGGCCATCTCCACAAGTTTTGGATCCACCATCTTATGAATCATGATACGCATCTGATCCAAGGACATGGAATGAATTGTATTGGATTCTAACACATGGCGAATCTCATCCACAATCAGATGATTGATCGTATTTTCCAAGGAGGTCTTCTCTGAAGGATATACATACAAGAAATAAAAAAGAGTCAGAAAGGTAATCATCAAAACACAATGTATCGATGTATGTATCGATAACTCGACCCAATCATTTCTTGACATGACATTCATCCGTGTTTGTTTATTTCATAAAATTTTTTATGAAATCATGCACGCGTTTGCTCGAGATGGTTTCGATCCATCGACCTCAGGGTTATGGGCCCTGCGCGCTTCCCCTGCGCCATCGAGCATTTTTGGTATTGTTTTATGACCGTACCGGGTCGATACCACATGAGGGGCTCGAACCCTCGACTTTCGGCTTAAAAGGCCGACACTCTACCGACTGAGTTAATGCGGTATGTTTCTTGTGATCATGAGAGGGGGGATGAGATTGTCTCCTCATAATACTATTTCTGAATTCTTTAGATGAATAAATCATTTTTCAAAGACGGTACGAAATGGAGTGAATCTATTTATTATCCGTTTAGGCTACAAATAAAATTTGATGATTGGTGGTTGATTGTTGATCAATGGATGATGATGCACACGTCTCCTCCTCATGGGAGTCCAGGGGGTCGGTAATTCCATCCCATGAATCCACGGGCATGTTATGGCACCATAGTTTATCGTTTCCGTAGTCGGGGAGCTCGATGTGGAAGTACTCGAATTCTTTATTCAGATACGATTCATCTCGGTGCAGACCGGGCGTATAGATGGGAAGACGCCATTTTCCGTTGTAGAATATCGCGTGGTGGGGCGAAAGCAGAATGTCCTTGCTCGGGATGTTTTCCTCGAAGAAATGCTGGGGGATGCGGAAAGGAACGGTCTTCTTTGTCCCCACGTACCGATTCGAGAAAATCTGTTTGATGGGTACGACCCGATTATAGGGAGGAACGAGGACGAGATCGCCTTCTTGGAGACACTCGATGAGAACCGGGCCGTTTGGCGTCGCGATTTTCATTCCACGACAGAGACAGGGGACATTGGGCGAGGAAGAGGAAAATATAAAGGGTGTCCCAGCGGCGGTACTCGTCCACACCACTCCCGATCCAGGGAATGTGGAGGGAGTTCCCGTTAAGGCACCGGAAGCATTGGTATCGCTCCATGCCCCACCATTCACATTGTAGTCATTGGTGGTCGTGAGCGTCATGTACGCACCATAGCCGGTACCAACATACGAACCGGCTCCCAGCATGTACGAGTTTGTAATGTTGACAATAATGGGGTTTGCAAACCTGGGATTTGTATCTTCTCCACCGATGATTCCACCAACCGTACTATCGGCAATCAACGATCCCTGGGAATAGCAGTTGGTGATATTCAGAGTGGGAGAACCCCCAGCGTTTTCATCATTATATCCAGCATTTAAGGCAACAATTCCTCCAGCATAGCTGCCACTGATGGCACCCGTACTGTAACAATCAGTGATGGTGCACGTTTGTATAGAATTATAACAACATTGACCCCCTACGATTCCACCAGAATATGAATTAATCGCACCGGTCGAATAACATTTGGATAATGTAAAGATTCCACCTCCAACACTCCCTGCACCAAAATTATTACTATTACTCACTGATGCTAAATATCCTAAAATTCCACCGCAAAAATCAGCACCTGCGAACGAACTACCGATGATACCCGTCGAATAGCAATTTGTTGCTGTGACGGTTCCTACACCATAGGTCGGATAGGCATCTGTTTCCGCAGCTTGGGCCCCAAAGATACCACCACACCTCGCTGCTAACATATCTCCTGTCGAGTAGCAATTTAGCGCCGTAGCCGTCCCATCATTTCCAGCACGAATACCAAAGATTCCACCGGTAAGACTAATTCGAACACTAGCACCAGAGAAGATTAACGGTTGATTTCCAGTCGAGTAGCAATGGATCGCGGTAACAGATCCTCCAAAAGACCCCGCTCGACGTCCAAAAATACCACCGGCTTCTTGTCCAATAATTTCCCCTGTGGAGTAGCAATATTGAGCCGTGATTTGACCACTATTCGGACTCAGCGTGGTGCTGGCGACATTACTCCCACCACAAATACCACCATTTCTTCTTATGTCGATAATACCGTCTACATAAGCTCCAATGGGCCCATTGCTCGAACAATATGAAAACAGAATATCCGTTGCATCCGTTCCAAAATAAATTTGTCCGATCCACCCGGCTGCAGCAGATAAATAATAGGTTGTACTCTCTACGCGTAAATTGGACAAGGTAATATTACTTTTACCACTGCTTGCCGTTGCCGTTCCATTCAACACAAGTCCGGGATACTCATTGACGGTCACCGTAAAAATATATCCGTTCCCATCGATGGAAATGTTGTCACCCCCGAGAATGAAATAATTATTCGTTGCCGTCAGGGTCGCATTATTCGTCATGGTCACGGTCGTATTCGCGGCAATCGTTACGGGCCAGCTCGCCGTGCTCGGATCAAAAGAAACCACTCCAGGACCAATTGACTGGGCTAGTGTTCCCGTAAAATCACGAATAGCACCCGTGAAATACAGATCGGCCACGTCCTCCTTGGTATTCTCCAGAATCCAATTTCCCCCGTATTTCTGGTTGCCCGTCTCGTCGTCCGAGGCGCCGATGATCGCACCAGTCTGGGAGGCGAGAAGATCGTAATAGGATTTCCAGCGAGGATACAATAAGGTATTACAGGCAAGGAAATCAATGTGTTTCACCGAAAACGTCTTGACAAGGTCGATGAGAAACGAAACACTGGGTGAGAAGGAAGATGCCCCTTTCACCAAATCGGCGGACGAAAATAAGGACTCGTATTCAAGGAAACGAAGATTTCCTGACGCTGTAGGATCATGAAACACAAAGCCGATACGATCGATGGATGTCCAATGCTGTTGGAGAAGCGCCTTGACATCGGCGCGGGAGGATCCCGACTCCAAAAGAATTGGAAAGGTACTTGAATTGCAGTCATTGTAAAACGTAGACCATGACCCAACATCGCGGAGGATGAGAAGAATATTCGTGATGGATTTTGATTGAGAGGAGGTAAGAACAGGAGAGACAAGGGGATTAAAAACCACTTTTTCATCATCAGGTGATAACATTTTTTTTTTTGTTTTATTGTTGATAAAATAAAAATTATTTATTTATTTTATTCTTATCACCGCATCTGGAAAAACTATAACGAATCTTGTTATCATTTCTTTAGATCTGTACATTATTTTTTGAAAAGTTGTTTTTCAAAGACGGTACGAAATGGAGAATCCGTTGATGGTGATATGTAAAGGACGATCAGTCGTACGTTGCCTTCGGCACCTCTTTAAATACCATCGGTAGGTGCCTGCGGGGGGAGGATGGAGCCGTTAGGGCTTGGATCTGAGCCCGTAGGTCGGGATCGTTCTGGTTTTTTAAAAAAGAGAAAAAAAATTAATTTATGTAAACATTAAATAAATGAAATTTCCCCAGGAACTTTTACATAGTTTGTCAGATTACCTCGGACCCCGAGGAACTCTTCCACTCGCCGCGACCAGTAAGAAAGTTCAACGGCTCGGGTTAAGTAAAAAAGAGATCGTAAAAGCTCTTCTGTTCACCACGTGTGCGGTGTTGAATGAGAAAGTGGGAGGTGACAAATGGGTCTTGCGGTTTCCATCCCCAGAATCAAATTCTGCCGTTGCTGTTATTTTCAATTTCCATAATGTAGGAACCAACAGATCAATCATGGTACGCATTGTGGGTGAAACTTTGAATAACGCAAATCATTATGTATATCACAACGTCATTACGAATAAAAACCTCGAGTTTGCATTTTTGTTTCCTCGTACAATGAAAGACCAGGTCTACACCTTTCTCCACTGGGTAATTCATAAATACTATGATCGACTCGATAAAACCGCCGGTACAATCGCAACCTTGAATTTCATTTATGTCTATCAACATAAACACACGGCCCCGACAATGGACGAATGCCGTATTGTCAAAATATCCGAAGATCCTGTGTTTGATCATATGAAATCCTGTCTCACCCTTCTCATGAACCTTTACGCGTTTAACCACCTGGGCCGCAAGGCCCAGGATGGGTGAGACCTTCGATCTCACACCGCGTACCACGAACTTCTGCGGGGGAAGGATGGAGCCGTAAGGCTCCAGACGACGGTGCACAGTTCCACCTGGATTTGCGCCTTCGGCGCAACCATCCTGGGCCCTAGGTCCAGGTGGAGCCCAGGATGGCTGAGCCCTACGGGCTCAGGTACGGTGCCTTCGGCACCTCCCTCCCCCTGCAGGCGTCAACCGATGATTTAGGATCCTAATTTTATGTACTTTTCACCCAACCGGTACGTTCCATCGACGCGGGGAACGAGACTCATGGAACGAAGACTAGCGAGGTAGGTGAATCCAATGGATTCTCCCCGATGGTAACGATCGAGCACGGCACGGACACGTTCCACCGTTTTGAAGGGACTTGCCGCGACATGTTTGGGGTTGATGGGTCTCATGATTTTTTTTTTTGGATGAATTATATAATTTTTATAAATTTATATAATTTTTATAAATTTATATAATTTATATCTTTATATCTTTATATCTTTATATCTTTATATCTTTATATCTTTATATCTTTATATCTTTATATCTTTATATCTTTATATCTTTATATTCCATATATTTCTCATTCATGTTGTTAAAAGATGTGACGCTGGAAGACCTTGTTCCGCACCCCAACGATGACTTGTCTTTCTTAGTGGAACGAGGTGTGGTGATTTCGGGAGATTGGATCATGCAGCATGGTTACAATTTGGGGGATACGTTGTGTATGCCGGGGTTTATTGGTCATCCACGATGGACACCGGGTGGGTCTGCCTATGTTCATAGTCAGAAAAAGGGATTAATGTTTGCCGAGCATATCCCCGAGAGCATTGTGGGTCGTTATTATAAGAGTCGTCAGGAAGAGTCTCCGGTAGAAATGATTCCGAGTTTTCCTCGTCTCGAGAAAGTCGTCGATGCCTATTGTCATGATCGAGGTACAGAGGAATCGGTAAGAACATGGTTGGATCGGGTACGTGAACCGTCGTGCTTGACGATTCATTTACGTTTGGGGTTACATAAAATAATAATAACAATCATACGAGGACTTTATTTTTTTTAATATTAATTATTTTAATGTCTTCTCACTGCCGCATTTCGAGAAGGATTCGATAACATGGTGAAATAGCACGGTCAGATCATGGCCCTCTGGATAGAATTCCAGCCATTCATGATAGACAAACTTGTCCTGCTGGAGCCAGGGAAGAAAGTAATAGAGGAGAATGAATGTCTCACGGTAGTCCGGGTGAATCTTGCACCAGGCGGTCACGAACCGATCGGAGCACTTGTGGCGCAGAAATTCAATCAGAAAGAAGAGCGTCCACGACTGGCAGAAGGAATCGGCCGGCAGATCATTATGTTTCGGGTCCGTGCCATCGTACTGGATGCCAAATTTGCTATTATAATAATCCTTCTGACAGAGACCGACTCGTTCGACAATCGGCTGCTTCTTGTCGGAAAGAAGACCTGCTTCCAGAAAACTCTTCTGAATCAGCGGTACCAGGACATCTTGGCCCTTGTGGTACAGATGGATCCCCGGATCAAAGGACACCAGCACTGGTACCGACGCCTTGTAGACAAACGACAGGAAATGCACCTTGCTTCCTTCGTACAAAATGCAGCACGTGAAAATAATAAAATGATTCTTTTTACTCTTCTTAAAGACCTCTCGACTCTTGATGAATTCGGTCAGTGTTGTGTCGGTATATTTCGGATGATAATGCGAATCCATCTTGCCGCTCTCATCAAAATAATACGTCTCATCCCAGTCCACATGCTTGCCGTGCGGCAACAGGTCCAGATAGTGCTTGATCAGATGATTCCGGATCTCGGGTTGATTAAAAAAATATATAATATTCTGCAACATATCCGAGATACCCATCCTCGACCTCGGCCTCTTCATCTCGCCGCCGAGGAGTCCCATGATCTGCTGCAGCGTCGTCATCTTTCTCTCTTGTAAATTGATTTTTTTTTCTTATTTAAAAAAAAACAAACAGAAGATAAACAGAAAAAAAATCATCATGACCAAAAAAGACGAATTAAAAGAACGAGCGGCACAATTTCCTGATTTTGATGCCAAGAAGATGAAGAAAGTGGTGGATATAGAGAAATTCCTGGCAGAAAAGGGGGATGCACAGATGGTTCAGAAATGTCGTCTAAAGGAGCTCATGGAGAAAGCGGCAACGATGGAAGGATTTAATAAACGCACACATGGCAAGAATGTGGCGGCATTGGAGGCCTTTCTTGCCAAAAAGACGGTAGAGGCCAAGGTGGTGGAGGAGAAGAAGGAGAAGAAGAAGAGTTCTAAAAAGGAGTTGAGAGAAAGGGCGGAGAAGTATGAACAATTCAGGAATACGATCCATGGCAAGAACATCGAGGCGCTTACTCAATTCTTGAAGGAAATGGGGAGTGTTGTCGCGGAAGAGCAACAGCAACAGCAAAAACAAGAAAGAGCGTGGACGAGAGAGGAGGTCCTGGCCATGAAGGCGGTTGATCTTAAGAAGCTCGCAAAGAAACATGGTCGCAAGGACAGGACGGGCACGAAGAAAGAGCTTCTCGAGTTCTTGCTCCCTTTTTATCCAGCGGCGGCGGCCGAGGAGGATGTGGTGGAGGTAGTCGCATCGGTGACGCCGGCAGCTGCTGCTGTGGCACAGGTCAAGACGGAGATTTCGGATTGGCCCGTGTCGGCCGATATTCTGAAAAGGAATGAAAAGAGTATTGAAAAGCTGGTGGCTCTTCTCAGGACCTACGGAATCGAGACGGGCCTGCCAAGGAAGCGCAGTGAGATCATGGAGCTCTTCAAAAAGAGACGATGCTCACCCGATAATTTCTCGTGTTCCGACGCCGAATTTTGTGATCTCCGCAATCAACTTTGTCGTGATCTGTCTCTCTTAAAAAAGAAGGACAGTGATGACATGCGCAAATTTGCGAATGGCATGGCGTATTACGACGAGGCCGGTAAACGATTTTATGGGACCGAGGAATCGCTCGCCATCGTTCGTGAGGCACTCGTCTCACCACCACCACCACCTCCTCCCTCTCCATCGGCGGTTGTGATTGCGACTCCGTCTCCGGCATCATCGATCACAACCGACGTTTCTTCCCTACCTTCCCCCGAACCGGAAAAGAAGAAGGAAGATGGCATCAGTCCCATCAATATCAATCGTCTTCTTGATAAATCCTCCGAGGACGACATTCGAAAGACCATCCTTAATTGTCTAGGCCTTTACCACGACATTGTGAATCCCAATGATGAGATTATTCAACGTTCTTAATTTTTTTTTTTATATCCTCAATAAAAAAACAGTTCCATGACATCCACAATACAACAACCATCCAAATCAGTAGCATTACAACTACCACAAGGATTAAAATCACCAATAAAACAACAAGGAAGACAACACCAAATCAAGCATTGGATCGTCATCACGTTTTGGATCTTTAGTATTTTATTAATTCTCATGCTTATTATGGTCTTTACGTTGGTTTTCATCTTTTTGGTGGATATCCAAAAAAGAAATGTAGTTTCAAATCTATCGTCTCTTGCCACGAATGCCGCCACACTCATCACAGAATCCGAATCCACCATCTCTCAAGCCAATACACTCATTGCAGAATCCGAATCTACCATCTCTCAGGCAAATACATTGATGGATAATATTCAGACGTCTCTGGATGAAATCAATAAAATCATGGGTATAGCCACCCTGGCTTCGTCGACTTCCTCTCTATTGAATAATAATACCATAACCTTCTCCCCCAGTTCGACCTCTTTACTATTCAATCGAACCTCCTCCCCTACTTCTTCGATTTCCAGTTCTTCCATCTCCACATCCTCACCATCCTCGAACATTGCGGTCAATATTTTGAAAAAAGTCTATTAATTCAATCTTCATACAATTCACACAAAGTTTTGAGAAGAGGATGGCGCTCGATATGTTCCTGCTGGAAACGGATGACTGCGAGACCTCGACCGTACATTTCCGCCGGAGGGTACTTCTCCACACGCTCGATAAGATCCGCGAGACCGTTATTGCCAGAAATATCCGATTGCGCGATATCACCAGTCACCACAATTCTTGATTCCTCTCCCAGCCTCGTCAGCACCATCTTGGTCTGCGACGGTGTGGCATTCTGCATCTCGTCTGCAATCACAAACGACGACTTGAACGTTCTTCCACGCATGAAACTGATCGGTGCCATCTCCAAGATACCCAGATCCATCATCGTCTTGACCTTGTCCCGACTGTAAAACTCTTGGAATACATCCAGTGCCGGTGCCAGCCACGGTGTCATCTTCTCTTGCAATCCTCCCTTCAGATAGCCGATACCGTCGTCCGCTGCGATGGTGGGACGAGTGACAATCACGCGTTTGACTTTTTTTTCAGCGAGCAGACGCAGGGCATGTTGGCACGCCATCAATGTCTTGCCTGTTCCCGCCGGCCCTTCCGCGATAATCAGTGGTGTGCGCTCTGTCAGCAATCGTGCATACTTTTCTTGACGTGAATTCCGGGGCTCATAGAGCGGCTGGAAACTCGTTGTCGATCGCAATAGGCACAAGAAGAAACAACACCATGTCACAACGATCCTCATTCTTTATTTCTTACTTCCCTCAGATATTAAATCCTATTTGCGCCATTTTTTATTGCAATAAAAAATTATCTTCAAAAATATAAAAAATGCTGCAACAGAAATCGTTAGGTCAGCAATTAAAAAAAAAACCTGGGTTTGCACCAATGACATTTAAAGAATTGAATCAACGGCAACTCATTCAAGTGAAGCGACCATTGGATATTCTACAAAAACATGAATTTAGGAATTTTATACAGGATCAGACACAGAAAATGATGTTGTTCCCTGGTGCTTGTCCTCGATCGGCCTTTCAAGAAACGAACAAGGAAAGGAGACGGATCATCAAGGATACGAACAAAGAGCTTCAAAAATGGATACTCTTACTTCAAAAAAAGATTCGAACGACGATCCTGTCCACCGATCCCATGACCACTCAGAATCTTCTCAAAACCTATCTCCAACTTGCCAAGGAATGTCAGACGAATCGATTGATGAAAGACGTGCTGATTGAGGCACTTGATCCATCCCAGCACGCCACTAGAAAGTTTCATCTCCAGCATCTACTGAATTTGCACCACGTGAATAGCCATTTATTTTTGGCGTATCTTGAAGAAGAGATGCACAAAGCCGCCGTCAGGTTATGGTCGGAATATATTCTATTAAAGATTCTGGTTGATAAGCAAACATTGATGGACGCCTACAAAATGCGTATCCTGTTGACAAAATCTCCAGAAACGATATTGGAAAGCATTGAACTCATCGATATGGGATGGTGGTCGGATATGGTCTCACAATATGTAGATCAGCACGTTGTCCGTCTTCGTGTAAAAGAGGATATGCAATTATTACGAAGCGAGATTAAAGATATGATCATGTACACACTTCTTGAAAATTATAAAAATGCCTTGATGCTGATACCATCGTGTATTCGTCGCAGTTAAAATAAATTGGCCATCTTCTCGTGCGGATGATTGAGACCGGCGGGTGGCAGAGAAAAGACCACGTCACCATTGTCTTCCATGCGGACAAAGACTGGCTTCATACCCCGTTCGTATGCGCAGATCCATCCGTTCCACGTATAATATCGAAAACACATGTCGGGATTATCGATGAGTTTATCGGGAAATTGTCGGAGAAGGTCATGATATGTGTGTTGGGGAATAGGAACAAAGTCCATACGGAGGTAGAGGGTATCGAATAATTGGGGCGCGACGCGTTGAAAAATGTGGCATACCTCATGTGCGAGACTTGACCATGATGCCAGGATGATGGTGGTGCCGTCCGTCCATGAACTCGCGCTCTCAATACGTGTATCGGTAAGAAGAAGAATGTTGATGGATACACGAACACCACAGAGCGCCGGTATCGTACGATAAATGTCCACACATGCATTGTGGACGGTGGTTCGTGCACGATCGAGCTCGGTGGGTGTCAGCACGCGTGTGCCATGAAAAATATCGGATCGCGGTGAGGAGGTGGGGTATTTGTAGTGAAGCTCGCTCGGACGTTGGAGGAGCGCCTGGAAATAGGGAGAATAGTCGATGGAGGTCAGAAAATAGGCCTGGTCGGAATAAACTCGAATACGACCCATGATTTATTTTCGTGTTTAAAAAATAAATGAGTTGTTTATTCCGGTCCCTGTCGTTTTTTATCCGTGGTATGAACGAGTCGACGCTTCGGGCAGTCCTCTGTGATTATCTGGCAACCAATCCTTCGACTCTGGTGGACGGGGTGCCTTTCCAAGAACTGGTTTCCACGGCCGAGTCCTGTGATCCTTCGACGTATATTCAAAGGATGCGACAGGAGTCGACATGGGGAGGAGGGATCGAGATCAAGGCCTTTTGTGAATTGTTTCGTGTAGAGGTCGATGTGCATGTACGGAATTCCAACACCCATATCCTCTTTACACCGTCTGTACAATCATCCACACGTGTGCACATCGAATGGACAGGAAATCATTACGAACCCATTTCTTCTTAACGAGACTGCATCGTTGTAAAAAGTGAATTTGGATATACATCGCGCTTTGATCGATATAAAAATTCCATCCAACATGAACTCACCTTTTTTTTTACGATTCCAATAAACAACAGATCCAATCCGATGGCCGATGAAACGGAATGCTGCATTTGCGTGGAGAAGTTTAACAAGACGACGCATCGCCGCGTCTCGTGTCCGACTTGCAACAAGGTCGCGTGCCACAAGTGTGTCCAAACAAATCTGATCCAGAACACGATCCTGGTACCCAAGTGTCTCTTCTGTCCTGCCGAGTGGAACATGGAATATCTGCGCTCCTCGCTGAGCCGCTCTTTCATGGACAAGGAGTACAAGAACCATCAGAAGACCTGTCTCCTTGCCGAGGCCGAGGCGCGTGTGGGAGACTACCAGGATGCGGCGCGCCGTGAATCTCTGAAGGAAGATGCTCAAGAGGAGATCAAGAATCTCAAGGAAGAGATTCGTGAGGCCAAACAACGTCTCCGACTGGCTCAAGAAAGATTGTACCACATCATTGTTCTCGGTGAGGATCGTGCTATCGCGCAGAATGAAATGGCCATGGCCGAATCCTCGCGCGCTGATTTCTTCATGGCCTGTCCGCGCAACGAGTGCCGTGGGAGGATCTCGACCGGGTACAAGTGCGGTCTCTGTGACCATTTTTTCTGCGCCCAGTGCCATGCCTGCAAAGGACTGGTGCGCGATGTGCCACATGAGTGCAATAAGGACGATGTCGATACGGTCAAGGCATTGCGCGAGAACACCAAGCGCTGCCCCAATGACGCTTGCCGCATGCTGATCTTCAAGGAGTCGGGGTGCGATCAGATGTGGTGCACCTCGTGCCATACCTGTTTCTCGTGGAGGTCGGGTCAGATCCTGAGGGAGCGAGTCCACAATCCTCATTTCTACGAGTACCAGCGCCGTAACGGTGGAGGCGTGGCACCCCGTGAGCCCGGTGACATCCCATGTGGCGGTCTGCCTTACCTCCGCGAGGTACAGAATCGGGCGAGAAGAGAAACCCCGACTCAGACCAACATGCAGCATCTATACGACATCCACCGGGTGGTGCAGCATCTGACCACAGCGACCATGCCGAGGATCTTTGTCAAGTTCAATCAGCGTGCAGAACTCCATCGGACGACCGGGATCCTGTATCTCCGTGGCAAGATGACACGGGACGCCTGGCGTGACAAGCTTTACATGGCTGTCCGACAAGAGGAGAAATTCCGCCGCTACTACCAGCTGCTCGAAATGTTCACCATGAACATCGCCGAGCTCCTCCGGCATTATGTCGCCGGAGAATCATCACAAAACATTGTCACACAGTGTGTAGAGCTCTTTGAATATACCAACACCGAGTGCACTCGCATGAAGAAGCAATTTAACATGACCCTTCCCACATTTAGTCCCATGATGGACGTTGCCCGCATTTAGAAAGAAAGAAATTATGTCTTGATGGAAGAATTTTTTAATAATTTTTTAATTATTAAATCAATAGATACAATAAAAATGCAAAAGCTTCATAAACTTCGATTGCAAAATGTTTTGTCCATGCATAAAAAATTAGTATCGTTCACAAAAGGAGAGAAGAAAAAAGAAAATGTAGAGGCCAACATGGATTATCTTTATCGTGTCTTGTCTTCCACCATCTCTCCTCCCAAAGGCCCTGAAACAAATGCGATGGTATTGGAGCACTATATGAAATTACAGATCAATCAGATCCTCGACCAGATTGAGATGTGTTTTTCGTGGATCACCAACCCAAAAGAGATGGCCAAGGTGGCGGATGTAATCTCTGCGATATCCATCCATAAATTAAGCCTGCCCATGTCCTATATCGAAAAGAACAAGGACAAGATTAATAAAAAATCAGACGAACAATACGAGGAGCTGGAACAACAGATGAGTCTAAAATACGACAAGTACATCCATCGCATTAAGCAAAAACTAAGAGCCCTTTACGAACCACATATGTATCTTCAACAACAACAGAAATAAGTTCACGACTATTATGAAAAAAAATTTGACACCATAAAGAGTAAACAACGAATTCATGTCGCGGCGATTGGACGATACCTATTTGAGAGGACCGGTGAAATATTATGAGGGAGAGTGGATCTCGGGACGAAAGATTTATTTTTTTGGTGATGATCATTTTTCGAGAGCCCGATGTCCCGTGGATTCTCCTCGTATATCCATGTCTGCGTTTCTACAAAAAATCTGTCGATGGAACCCGGAAAAGACGTTTCATCTTCTTCTCGAGGTTCCTGGTCATACGGAGATTACGATTGCACCCGATCGAAGGCAGCAATTCATCTCTCAGGTGTACCAACAGGTCTATAAAAAAAAACAAGAGCCGAATCTCGTGACGCATGGCATCGACATCCGTTATCCGGGTATCAAACGCGCGCTGACGCTGCTTAAAAAATCCACCTCGATCCTAAAGAACATTGTGGAATACCAGGTCGTCATTCCCGCCGAAAAAAAGAAACTCCTCCAGATGCTTCCTCAACTTTTGACTCATTTTGAAGACGTGGATGTGGATGCGTACATGAAATTGTTTATTCGTGTTGGACACTTGTCAATACAGCCGACATTCCAGAGTGTATTACCGCGACTTTCCAATTATTTCAAACATAAACTTTCCTCATACGAGATGTGCTCTAATTACATCTCCATCGTCCAGACGCTGCTTACGCGGACACCCGAGGAACAACTTCCCACCAAGCCGCTTCTTCATTCTTTTCTGAATTCTCTCCAGATGGTGGGTGTTCTTTTGACGGATCTGGCCACACTTCTCTGTATTTTTTCCATTCCAATCGAGGAAGAAATCATTGTCTTTGCCGGTATGACACACATTCGTAATACCATCGAATTCTTGATCGATCCGATACGATCAAACTTTTTTATTACCGAAGAAGTGCAAACCGAAGAGTATTATCAATGCTTGCCTCTACACGATATTATGCGCGAATTACGGTGATGATAATTTCTTATGCTACTACATACATAAGAAATCCATTAAATACAAGAGGTGGAATAGAGTTCGGGAGTGTAATCGGCATTCTCAGTAGAATAATTGTAATTGGGAACGTTGTTCAGGTAGCATATAAAATCTTCAAAGACGGGGGCTTTCTCAAGGAGAAAGAGCTCAAACTTGCTGGGATAGAGACGGATCTGAGGGCTTTTTTCCTTGTAGCCCTTGTAGATCTTGACCAGGACATCCAACGACGTCTGCCAATTCCTCTTGAGCTCATCGATCAGAGGATCATTGTCCACATTGGCCGGATTGTTCAGATTCTGGAATTGGACGATACCTGGGCTGTAGGAATTGTCGTAACGAACCACCTGGGGCGAATTGGCCACATTGGGATCGAAAGGCTCGGATGTGGAGACAATCCCTGGATAATAGAGGAAGCGCCTCTCGGCCGCATTCCGGATCATGTTCTGGCCTGTCGTGGGCTGCACTCTCATGTAATCTTTGGCAATCGAATAGGTCAGACTATCAATCACACCGGTGTTGGGCCATGACGTGTCTTGATTCAGGGTGGTATAGGCGCGACAGAATCCATCGTAAACTCCCGCACACCTCTCCGACATGTAATTCATACATCCGGGTCCCTGTGGCGTATAGAGAAGATTCGTAGAGGTGCTGCCGTGAAGAAACTGGGCATTAAAGGTGGGTGTGATACAATACGTCAGAGGATTACTCTGATCCAGAGGATTCTTTACATTGGCATTCATCGCCGTCCCAAACTGATAAAACTTGGAATAGGAGGACATCCTTTATTCTTTTTTTTTCAAAAAAAAAAAAAATTTGTAGATTACTTTACTTTCCAGATAATTGGCTTTGGATTTTGCCCAATAACATTTGATATTTCTTTTGTTTTACTTTGGAATTCGAACATTGCATCAGTTCGGATTGAATCAACGCCCTTGATGTTTTTAGTATCTCGATTGCAATTTTCTTTTGTATATATTTATAATGAATACCATAACGAAGAAGATAAATACCAAGATCTGTATACTGGAAAGGCGGTGTAAACATCATAGCATGCATGATATCGGTAAAAGCGGTACTTTTATATTGATCTAGAGGGATCTCATTCATCCTCTTCCATGCTTGTTGGTAATGATGGTAGGAAGGCTTGGATCGAAGAATTTCTCGTATGGAATCGAGTAAACCGGTCGATTGTGTACAGGGAGTGGATTCGTTGCCCCATATGGATCTGGTGGACGGTGAACTCAAATCGGACATGACTTTGGAGATAGGGTCGCCTTTACGAGGCATCTTTTTTCTTTTTCTTTATATGGAAAAAGAAATAAAATATAATGCATCATGGAAGATGAAGAACCATATGGAGGCCGTAGGTCAGGAGCATGGTCAGGGCATTGCTGAAAACAAGATTGGACATGGTTAGCTGTGAGGGTGCCTCGTTCAGTCCCTGGAAGCGAACGAGATGGTAATAAAACGAATAGCCGGAGGAATTGACGGCCATGAGATATAAATCCTTGTTGAAGAGCTCCGCGTCCAGAACATAGGTCTGAGGAATATCCTCCATCCGGATGACGGGACGAACCTCGTCCATCTCGATGCCACAAAAGGAAATCATGGTCTCTTTGCAGGACGTCATCGACACCTCTAATTTCATCGAAGAACCCACCCTTTCCACGACGCGGTATCGTCCTTTTTGTGTCATCTCGGTCAATAAGAACCATCGAGACTGGCGATAACTCACATCAAATTGTCCCGCGGGACGGACACTGATGATGACACGATTCATTCCCGTGTCGGGGATAATACCGAGTGCGGCACCTTTTCCTGGCACACGAGGATCGTCCGAGAATCGAACCGCCCATTCTCCAAACATCTTTTTACAATCCAGATTTTGATTGATATTCGAAAAGCCGTGAACCGTCATCATTAGAAAGAAACTGTAGAGTACTACGATCCAATTTCTTCTCATCTTTTTATCTCGTAAGCGACAATGTCTTGAAATCATTTTCATCGAGGTCCATCTGATAGAGGTGAAAGACTCGAGGTGTTATCTGCCGATTTGTCCGCAATGCCATCTTTCCTTTTCTCAGATCATACACAACGGTCCACTGCGTAATATTGGGATGCTGTTGATTCAGAATTTCAATGCCGGGAAAGAGCTGGAAGCTGTCCATGATCCGCCATAGAAGAACCTCACCTTCGGACACATCGCGTGGTATGGTGGCATAACGCCGAAAGACGGAGGCGCGCACAAATCTGGACACAGAGGTGAAATCCCCCGGAAGACCGAGAAGACCGTTGCCATTCTGACAGGAAGGAGATGCACGTGCACATGGCAGACGATGCGGTGTCAGTGAGGCGTATTGACGCTCAACATGGTCAAGTTGCCATTCCAGGGGTGGATCATTGGTCAATACACCGTTTGGATTATCGTAGATCCGGCAATGTCCTTCTATATATTCAATGACAATGTCGTGTCCATTGGCATCCACCACATGAAAATGGACCTCGGGTGTGACCCAATCCACATCGATTGGGAATTTCTGCTGGGCCACGATCACCTCGCTGAGTCGTTGACGAACATCCTCTATAGACGCACACGTTCCCAACAATAAATCCACCACTTCCCAGCATCCAATCGTTTCCGATGCTTTTGTTTCAGAGGCTCTTTGATAGACGGAATACTTTGAGAGATAGAGCGCACTTGCCACCAATCCTCGTTCATTGATTCCTTCCACGACCCATCCAGACATGGCAGGCACCTGGTTCTGATTCAGACCCATGTATCCATAGACCGTTGTCCATCTCTTTCCATGACGATGTTTGTGAATAAATGGCGATGTGCCCTGAAACATCTTTTGTCGCGGTACCACCACCAGCACCGATTCAAATGCAACAGAATAATCGAGAGTACGCCCATAAAGAGGAAAGCCATCCTCGGTCGTGATGTGAATCGAGGTGCATCCAAACATGATCTACTCTATCTATCTTTATTTTTACCAATTAAAATTACTCTGAATTATATATAATTCAGAAATTTTATGCGTTCTTTACGACTTTTGATAATGATGATGATGGTGAACTTTTCTTGCCCTTTCCACGTTTTTTGAGTACTATAAAAAGACAAACCAATAATAGTATAATTCCAATAATTATAATTATAACTACTATTAACCGTGTAGAAGAAGAGGACGACGGAGATGAAGACGATGAAGACAGAGAAGAAGACGATGAAGACGGAGAAGATGAAGAAGATGGAGAAGAAGACGATGAAGACGGAGAAGATGAAGAAGATGAAGAAGACGGAGAAGACGAAGAAGAAGACGGAGAAGATGAGGAAGACGAAGATGGAGAAGAAGATGAAGATGAAGAAGATGGAGACGAGGAGGAGCTAGACGTTGGAGGAGAGGAGGTTGTTGGAGGCGATGTTGTGATGGGATCGGAACAAAAATTATAAATATTATTGGAATAGGATCCATATGCTGTATCACATGATATAGAAGAGCCTGCAATATAACATCCTGTACAATTACTATATCCATTCTTAGTACAAGAGGATGCACAGGATATAGATCCGGTGTTGGGTACCCTAGTTACGACACCGGATGGATTAGCACAAGTACAAGATATTGATGACGATTGTGCGCTATTGATAGATATCGCACTATTTCCAGAATAAGCAGCAGTTGCATCCGAATAGGATTGAAGTTGGCAATATTGGTTACAACCCATGGTACCATTGTTGGTATTATTAAAATACGTCACAACATTTGCTGGATTTGTGCATACACAAGTAACAGGTGAACCATACGCATCGGCAGATGGAATGGAAGTATTTCCAACATAAGATGCATATGCTCCTGTATACCCGGCCATTTGACAATATTGCTGACAAGAAACGGCTCCATTATTTCCAGAATTAATATAGGTGACTGTATCGGGATTTGAACAATAACAAACAAGTCCTGATATTGAACCAGGGACTGTTGAACAACTATAATTTGAAAAGTTTGTTGAATTACATGTGCTATAACCAACCATATTACAATACTGATTACAACTCACAGTCCCATTATTTCCAGCAACAGATGTCATTTGTTTTTTATTTAAAAATAAAAATAAAAATAAATTTAAGATTGTTTTGTAGGTTTTTTACTTAAAGGAGGATTAATAATAGGTTTAGGTTTAGGTTTAGGTTTAGATTTGTGATGAATAAAAAAAACTATTACTCCTATTATGAATATTACTCCTATTATTATTAATATTATTGTGGATATAGATAAAGAAGATGTGGAGGAAGAAGAAGAGGATGGAGAAGAAGAAGAGGAAGAAGAGGAAGAAGAGGAAGAGGATGGAGAAGAGGCTGAAGAAGAGGAAGGAGAAGAGGAAGAGGATGGAGAAGACGAAGAAGAGGTAGAAGAGGATTTGGATGGAGAAGAGGTAGTGGTTGGAGACGAAGTAGTGGTTGGAGACGAAGTAGTGGTTGGAGCCGATGTCGGGATGGGATCCGAACAATAATTCTGTAAATTTGAAGAATAGCTACCTAATGCTGTACTGGTTGAGATTGAGGTACTTCCATTAAAACATCCGGTGCTATTGCTATAACCATTATTTGTACAAGCGGTATCGCACGAAATACTTCCTGTATTAGATACCCTAGTCACCACACCCGATGGATTATTACAAACACAGTCAATTGCTGATGAATATGTATCAGTGACAGGTATAGCTGCATTTCCATTATGAGGATAAGCTGAAATTGCACTCGAATATGTGTTTTCTTGACACCATTGCTGACAAGAAACTGTTCCATTATCTGAACCGTTCAAATAAGCCACAGCATTCGCGGGATTATTACAAGCACACGCAATATCGGAACCATGTACAGTATTCGCAGAAATACTAGTACTTCCAGCATAAGTTGGAGATGCTCCTGAATATCCTTGTTTCTGGCAATATTGATTACAATCATTCGACCCATTATTGCCAGCACTTAGATAAGCAATTGCATCGGGATCCGAACAATAACAGACTAAATTATTGACTAAACCAGGGACTGTTGAACAAGTATAATCTGAAAAATTTGTGGAATTACATTGACCAAATCCCTCCATCTGACAATATTCATTACAACTCACAGTGCCATTATTTCCTTCCAGACACCATGTACCAGATGGAGTAGACGCACATATAGACGCCATTTTTGTTTTTTATATAAACAAAAAAAAAAAATAGTGTTACAAAAAATTATCATTGCTAATTCAGTCGGTATATTGTCCATCGGTCCATCCTGTAGAATTGGATGTATTGAATGTATTAGAATACACTGTATTGCTATCATTCACAATTGTGGTTGGTGGTGTAAACGTATTTGTCGCGCCCGTTGATGTATTATATGGATAACGTGCTACATTACTCACACGTAAATTATTGACATACATGGTCTGTCCTCCTATATTCGGTAGACCTCCTAAATACAATGTGGATATGGATGAACCCACATTCGTCGAATCCGTTCCATAAGTAACGGTGTAATTGCTTGAGGTCGAGGATGAATAAGGTGTAATGTACATGATATAATTTGATGTGCCATTACTATACGTATTTTGAAAGACAAGATGATACCATGTACTGGTTTTTATACGTAATGAGGAATTATAACCCGTAATGTCATATGGGACGATGGAAGCTGTATAGGCATTTGAATCTTCAATGTCGTCCACTGGTTTCGATTGAATCGCACCATATATGAGACTTGTACCACTAGTATTCAAGGCACTAAAGACATAATTCCATTGGATAATGGAAGAAGAAAAAGGACATAAGAACCAGAATTCAATGGTCCAGGATCCAGACAAAGAGGAAGAGGGAATATTTCCAATGGCCAGATAATTAAAACCAGAGGGAATAGAAAGACTATAAGAGATTCCAGTAAAACAAGAGGAGGAACAGCTTGTGATTTCTGTCCCCGATGTTGCTGTATATACAGGAAAGGAAGAAGACGAAGTAGATGAAGAGGACGTAGTAGGAGAAGATGAAGAGGACGTAGTAGGAGAAGATGAAGTAGATGAAGATGACGTAGTAGGAGAAGACGAAGTAATAGAAGAGGATGTAGTAGGAGAAGATGAAGTAGATGAAGATGACGTAGTAGGAGAAGACGAAGTAGGAGAAGACGAAGTAGGAGAAGACGAAGTAGGAGAAGACGAAGTAATTGAAGATGACGTAGTAGGAGAAGACGAAGTAGATGAAGACGAAGTAGGAGAAGAGGATGTAGTAGGAGAAGAGGATGTAGGAGAAGAGGATGTAGTAGGAGAAGATGAGGAAGAATCATTCAGAGAAGAAGCAGGAGTAAGAGACTCAGGAAAAGAAAAAGGAGAGGAAGAGGAAGAATCATTCAGAGAAGAAGCAGGAGTAAGAGACTCAGGAAAAGAAAAAGGAGAGGAAGAGGAAAAATCATTCAGAGAAGAAGCAGGAGTAAGAGACTCAGGAAAAGAGAAAGGAGAGGAAGAGGAAACCGAACTCGTCGAAGAACTGGAAGAATCACTCGAAGAACTAGAAGTCGATGATTTGACGATGAGCCAAATTATAATTCCAAGAACAATAATTCCAACAGACACAGCCAATATCTGTTTCCAATATTTTTGTAAAAATACTAATAATTTTGACTTATTTTGTGTTGATTGTATTGATTGTGATTGTGGTTGTGATTGTGATTGTGGTTGTGATTGTTGTTGTGATTGTTTTTGTGATTGTGATTGTTGTTGTGATTGTGTCTGCCGCGAAGAACCCATATTTTTATTTAAAACGCATTTTTTTTTTAATAATTTTATGGATGGACGATTATTTAAGAAGAGAAATCCAATTACATTTCGGTGTGGAGCTGTTCCTCTTCGAGTTGGCGGCGAGATTTGATGTAGAGCGAAATGTTGCCAAGATTGCCGATACGCGTCTCTACAAAGAGAGGAAGGCCTTTGTTGCAATGAATATTGAGGTTGCCAGAGAGTCCTGTGATATCAATGATTCGCTGAAGCTGCTCGGTATCAAAATCATCATGAAAGAAAGGATTTTCAAACGCATCCTCCTCGACATTCTCGCCCAATATCTCCTCTCTCGAATAGACGCTGCCCAGGTTACAAACGAATCGTACCGCATCGCGCACCGCCGAAATAGTGATGGTATTGGACATGGTCAGCATGTTCTTGCACACCTTGCAGAATTCAGAGGAAGGGACAAGAAGATTGTTGGAATATCCTTCTGGCACCATAATCTCGAGATTCTGGATGTTCTGGATGCGGATGCTGGAATTGGCCACACGACTGTGATCCTTGGGAATGACCTGGATACCAAGATCCGAAGGTGTGTCCTCGCGAATAAACAGTACGATCGAGTCCTTCTTCTTGTTTGATTTCAATAACTTGTACATATGATTCACATTCACCCCAATGTTGATCACCGCCTCGCGTTCGTTCAATTGGTACAGATTAAAATCCTTGGATAACATGTCCAGCTTCAATAATGTCCTTCGATTCGAATCCGTCATACAGAGCGCGATGCCTGCCGCCGTGATTGAAAAACACGCCGTCTTGATATTATTATGCAGCAGCTTGAACAAGACCTTGAGGATGTGAGCATCCGTGGTCTTGCATCGAAAAATATATCGATCATCTTTCATTTTTATTCGATATTTCATCAATCTTTAGATTATTTTTCTGACATTGAAAAAAAAAATGATTTCTTTTGGATGATAAAAGAAGAATAAAAAGAACAAAATATGATGACAACAACAATAACTACGGCGACGTATCCATTTAATACGTCGCTCTATAACAATGAGCGATTTCGGGACAAGGTCCGTCAGATCTTATCGTTATCCTCGATCAAGAGAAAGTATATCGATAAGATGACGGACGAGGAGGGGATGAGATTGTATGAACAGGTATTTACACATTCATCGGTCCATGAGACCAATTACGAGTGGCTGGAGATTCTGGGGGATGCCACATTGAATAAATGTGTGGTATGGTATATCAACGAGCGTTTTCCGCAACTGCACAACGCCGATGGTGTCAAGGTGATTGCCCGCCTCAAGATCAATATGGTGAGCAAGACTAATTTTTCTGAGATTGCAGAAAAATTAGGATTTGCATCGTTTATTCGTATCAACGAGGAGAATGTCAAGGCCAACAAGACGATCAGTATCAAGAGTCTTTTAGAGGATGTTTTGGAGGCCTTTTTTGGCGCGACCGAGATGTTGATCGATCGTCTTGTCTCGCCGGGAGCTGGCTATGGCATCTGCTTTCATCTCTTTAAGAACATTATGGATCCGATTCCGATTTCTCTGGAGTACGAGGATCTCTATGATCCCATCACCCGTCTCAAAGAGACCTTTGATATCTACAGGACACAGCTGTGGGGGCAAGTGCGCTATGAATCGCATCGTCAGGATGCGGGAGGGCATATCGTCCATGTCTATCAGAGCGATCCGGCGACAGGACGTCGTGCACTCCTAGCCTCGGCACAGGGTATCACATTGGATGAGACCAAGCAGCAGGGAGCAATCAAGGCGATTGAGGTTTTGACAAAGAAGGGCTTCCGTCGACCGATTCCCGAGTATTACCATCGGATCGCGCTGGCAAGTACCGGCTGAGAAAGAATGCTCGTGCACTCTCGATCGAACCCGCTTTTTTCAGCGCATTTCTCACCATCTTCCAATCTTTCTGACGATCCAACGGTCGGGATGGCAGTCGCAACGGTGTCGCGTGTTCCAACAAAAGAAAAAAATAGTGATGATCTCCTGTCCCTTCAGGTGGATTTGGACCTTGATAAGGAAGTATCTCGTGATTCGCAGTGACAAACCAATGAATCAATAGACCACCTACGGCATCCGGATCTAGCAAGAGAAGGGAATGGTATGATGTCTCTGATGTCTCTGGCAAGAGTAGTTTTACCGTGGGAGGCGATGATGTTTGTACGGGAGATAAAAAAGATCCATTCCAAACTTTTTTACGACCATAACGAATCTGCATTTTATTTTCAAGAAATCAAAATAAAAATAAGAATAAGAATACAATGATGATGATTATTTCAAAATCTCCTGGAGAAAGTTGCTTGCGCATGTCTGTATTTTGGCCTCGGAATCGGTTTCATAGGTCGTCATTAAAGAAAAGGCAAAGACGCGTGGATGAGCGGGCGCGGTGCAATTAACAAGGATGCTGAGGATACGGTAGTCAAGTGTGGGAAAATTTCTGTCGAGATAGCCACAGAGCGTAGTGTAATCCTCGTCCTTGGAGGACATGTGAACAAAGACGAGAGGTTCGGTGGGTGTTTCTAATTTTTCATATAGTTGTCGCACATTGTCCGTGTCATTGTCGAATTGAGAGCGAAAAAGAGTGAGGATCTTGGAGGAGGAGGCACCGATCGAAAACGTAGATGTACTGCCACCGGCAATCGCCGTGATGATGGGTTTGGTGGACTGGAAGGCGCGCCATCCGGTCATGGCCTCTGTATTTTCCTTCTCGAGACACCATGTGGTCAAAAATGTTGCCGCGTTCTCACCGCGATAATGACGAATATTTCCAATTTGTCCCTTGATCCATCCAATCTGCAATTTGCGAATCGTTTCCTTTTCCGATAATAGAGCGGCGAGTGCGGTGGAATATTGGCCGTCCCATCGATAAAAGTCGCTGCATATTCGCTGTTGTAGATATCGATAAAACTCGGGATGATCCATCGGAAGAACACCGTCGAGTGTCTGAAGCACGGTCTCAGAATCTTTATATCGCCGGGCATCCAGGTACCGCTGGATCGTCTGAAAAACGAGCGTGAGAGATCGTCTGGATTCCATGAAATTGGTGATGAGACCATCATAATCGCCGTACCAGAATCTAAATTTTTCCGGGAAACGCTCCGTCGCAATGGTCATGATCGCCTCGTCCAGCTGGAACCATCCCTCGGCCAGTACCTCGACCCAGATCGTTTTAAAGATTTCCACATACTCCAACACTTTCTCATTCCGTCCTCCGAAGCAGCTCCCCGCGATGTGGTGGTACACAAACGTAAAGTAGTCCTTCCACGATACATTGGGATCCTTGGTCACCGTATGAATTCGTAGATGATGGATGTGATCGGGATATCGTGCGACGAAATCCGGCCATGTCTTTCCCACCTCGATCCAATCTTCCATGGAAGCCTTGGCACAATGCTGGATGCCACAATCCATCCAGAAAAAATACTCTGTCCCGAATGGATTCTCTCCGATCGTCCGTTCCAGGAAATCGAATTTATTATTGTTGAGAATGACGTAAAGTGGGGTGTCTTTTTTCTTGTTCAAATTCTGAATATGGAAATGAGTCATCGTTTTGGTGACTGCGTCGACATCTTTATAGAACCATGTCTCTTCAAAGGGCAGCATCACCACCCTCGTTTTCTCGGCCTTGTCGGAACGAGCTTCCATCACCGCATTACGGACCTCCTCACTGTCGGTGTAAAAATCCATCGGTAGATCCACACTCAACATCGATTTCCCCAATTCCAGGTATTCCAACACTCCCCGAGGTTCTTCTTTTTGATCGCTATCGTCTTTCTTTTCCCGTGAACGGATGTCGTACAAACATGTCACAATCGTAATCATGGATTTATTTGTCTCAAGAGAGAGAAATGTTAAATAATAATATATTTTTTCTAATTATAAAAAAAATATGAGTATTCCACACGAATATAAAGATGTAGATAAAATATTCATCCTATCTTCCCATCATGGACGTATTGTTTGTTTCTTAAATCGATTGGCAAGTTTATCGGCAATTCAACCACAGAAAATTGGATTCAATGAACCCAAGTCCAAGATGGGACTAAAAAACGCCGCCGTCGTTAAATTTGTCTATGATAGTGATACTAAGACTGTTTATGCTCGATTACTATATGAAGGAGTCGCCGCGAATGCATCCAAGTATAATTATTGGACCACAGCTCAAAACAACATCTATTCGTTTTCATTGAATGATGATAACGCCAACCAATTATTTCCAGACATTACTGGAAAAATTGTATTCTATATGATGCGTCATGGGGTTGGTGTGCACAATAAGATGTCGGCGCTGGCCAAAGTCTTTTTCCCTCCTTACGATCCTCTTCTTATCGAAGACAATGGTCTTGATGCGGCGGCATGTATCCTTGAGAGGGATATTGTTCGATCAATATCTAAGAATATCTTTTATCTGTCGTCTCCACTTCGACGTTGCATCGAAACGATGTGCTTACTTTTGGTTCGTTGGACTAAACAATCAACACAACAACAAGTACAAACACAACAACAGTCCAAACAGTCCAAACAGACATTACAGAAAGTATCGAAAACTATATATATTGTACCGTGTCTGCATGAGTTTACCTCTCGAGATAAAAAGATGGATGGCAAATGCGATACCCAGGCAAATAGTCTCAAACCTAAAAGGTGGCGAAATGCTCAGAATACCTCCATTTGTCTTCTTGATAGATCAAAGTGCACTACACCCCAAGACACATTTGCAAATAATAATAATAAAAAAGCAAGACAAATTTTGAGAAACATACCTGACACTATAGGTATAAAAATTGATTGGTCAAAGTTTGAGATGACGAATTGCAATGATACTACACTATTTACAACCTTTTTTCGTCATTTTGTTATACCGTTTGTGTTACAATAGGATTACGGAGAAGGCGTCTGGCGACGAAAAAGGCAATCTCGAGGGCCTGATTGGCATTGAGACGGGGATCACAGGCGGTGGTGTATTTGCGGGAGAGAGAGGTATTCTGACGCACATCGATGCATTCCGAAACGTCGTCACTGGTCATCTCTAGATGGATGCCTCCGGGAAAGGTTCCCATCTCTTCATGGATATCAAAAAAATCCTCCAACTCGTGCATGACGTCTCTCATCGAGCGCGTCTTGATACCGTCGAGCGTGTAGGTATTCCCATGCATCGGATCGCAGCACCACAGTACCTGACGATTGTCTTTTTGCATCGCATGGATGATGGATGGAAGCGAGGCGCGGAGCTTCCGCCCCATCCTCGTAATCAGCGTGATCCGTCCCGGCTCATTCTTGGGATTGAGCACATCAAGGATGTCCATGAGCTCGTCGATGTCAGTGCTGGCAGAGATCTTGATCCCGATCGGATTGGAGACGCCACGAAGGAATTCTACCTGAGCTGAATCCATTTTGCGCGTGCGCTCTCCCAGCCAGACAAAATGTGCCGAGCAATCCATGAATCGTCCAGTCATTGAATCCACACGTGTCAGTGCTTCCTCATAAGGCAGAAACAAGCACTCGTGGCCGGTAAAGAATTGGTCCATGCGTTTCTGATCCATACCGAGCGCACGCATAAACACCAGGCAACGCTCCACCTGGTCAATGGTTTCTCGATAAATTTCGGATTGTGAGGATGTGAGCAGATCCCAGTCTCGGATACGGTTCACATCCGACAACCCGCCCTGGATAAAGGCGCGAATCAGATTGAGAACTTGGACGGATTGATGATAGACATCCACCATTCGTTGTGGATCCGGTGCTCTCGAGATCGCATCAAAAGATGCGCCATTGATCATGTCTCCACGGTATACGGGAAGTGTCACATTAAATATCGTTTCCTCGGCGGCACTTCGTGGCTTGGCGAATTGACCTGCCATCCGTCCCACCTGTGTCACAGGCAATCCCGACCCGTACATCAGCACCAGAGACATCTGAAGAAGCAACCGGAAATCGTCTCGTACTCTCGATGGCGCAAAATCCTCCAGCGTCTCTGCACAATCGCCCCCCATCAACACAAATCCCTGCCGGTGTGATGCCAGTGCCAATCGAACTTTTAATCGATCACACTCCCCCGCAAACACAATGGGCGATTTCTTCTGAAGCTCTTCCTCACACGCCTGTATCGCCGACGCATCATCATAAACCGGGATCTGGTACGGCGTCTTGTGCCTCCACGAGGAGGGAGACCATCCCATCACCACCGTTGCCATCATTAGTAGAATCCATCTCATTTTTTTATAGAGAATGAATCATGGTTTTAGATTCCTAGTCTGTAAAAAATAATATAAACACATGACAGTCCTATGATGAAATGAGGACGGCTGTATTTATTTGTCAGCAATCGTATTGCAATTATCCGCGACAATCCAATGAAAATTTCTGGGGGTTGGGAGATGTATTGAAAGGAATTGCCACCGCCTATATGGCATGTCGGACGGTCGGTATTAAATTTTATGTGGACATGTCAAACCATCCATTGTCTGAATTTCTACAACTTCCCGATCATCCTCACCAATACTTGGTAAAGACGGGTCATACAAAGGTAGCCTCCATACATTTCCATACCATGCAATCGATTGAAGATTTTTTAAGGTACTGCACCAATGAAGAAACGCCTTTGTTATTCAGTTGTCATGGCCCGATTGTGCCATCCTATACACAGGAATGCCAGGAATTCATGCAGCAATTACTAACACCGACGCCTGCATTCCACGAATTTTTCCAACGCATGAAGCCCAGCACTCCTTACACAATCATCCATGTACGTGCGGGTGATTCTCATCTTTTACAAGAATCAAACGATTCGATAGAAGAAATAGTTCAATTATTCCTCCAACATACCGAACCGACTGATGTTCTTTTGTCGGATTCTCCGGCATTTCGTGCATACGTCCGCGATCACTATCCATCCTGCCGCGTCTATGATGTCAAGATCTGTCATACGGGAGTGAGCACCGATTCCGTGGCCATCCAAAACACCCTCTTTGAATTCTTTGTTGCATCTCAGGCGACATCCATCAAAACGCATAGTTATTATGAATGGAAAAGCGGATTTATGGACAATGTACACAAAATTTATGGTGTGCCATTGCGTCTTTTCTAGAGAGCAATTGCATGGAGAGGATGGGATGTCTCATGAATAGTGGAATGGACTCGACGGATGATGTGATGGTCAAAGATATACCGATGACGGGAGACCGGAAGAGAATGACACGCTTCACATAAATCGTAATCGGAACAAACCATGCATTTATAGCGTGTACCACAGAAATTGTAGGCACCACAATGATCACATGCATATCCGAGATGAGGACGACGAATCAGTGCGTGGAGGAGACGGTGTTTATTTCCATGACATGTGTGATAATGAAGGACGCGCCAATTCGTATAGAGGGAAGAAACGGTGGACAGGATGGTTTCCATCTTTATCTCCTTCTTCTTTTCATCCAGCAATGCAAGGTTATGGAATATATTGTCACGATAGTCCTGATAAATCTGGCGGACACGATCCAGTTCCGATCGTTTCAAGAGAAGAAGCACCACGGTTCGATCTGTTGTAATGGAGGCGATCTCGTCGAGTGTGGTTTCTCGCAGCATTTTTTCATACACAAGAATCATGTCATCCACCATCATGACACGGAGTTCAGGAAGCGTCATTTGTTTTTTCCAGCAGATATGACCCTCCTCCATCCTCTTGATAAAAATAAGACCCTCGTTATTCAATCGATGGATCCATAGAATACTATTCCCCGTCTGATACTCGTGTTTGGCAATCACATCCTTCATGGGCAGTTTCTCTTGCTCTTCTGTAATTTTGAAAATGGGAACAATACCCTCACCTTCGCGCGCGTCGCAAATCCAGAAACAGAGATGATGATGATTCATCTGAGGAAAAAAAGTGTCGCGCATCGTCTTCAATGTCTCACCATAATACGAGAGACTAAATCGATAGCACTCCATATTCTTGACATCCACAAGACCCATTCCATGATAGGTATGCATATGCCACGTTTCCACAAAATAAAGACGGATCCGCATCGGTGTAATAAAGATGCGCAAATGAACGCATCCATCATCGTGCACATACCCAGAGTCGGGAGTGATTTCCGATCGTGGAAGGAGACGATGAACACCCCAATTGCTTTTTTCTTTTGTGAAATGATGTTGACTATACCACGAGACATGTCTTCCAGGTGGTTGTCTCCGCACCTGTATTTTAAATGACAAGGTCACATTTTTCTGATCGGTTTCTAGATAGACAGAGAGGCAGGGTTCTGCGAGTGTGACATTGGGATTCCCGTAGGGATCAATAATCGCTCCTACTCTTACCGACGATCCCGTCATTTCTTGCCAATTGGTGTATATCCGATGCGCATCCTTTTCCATGCAAAGAGGAATCTTCATGACGGTAATATTGGATTTGCGGTTACGATCGCGAACCAATGCCATCCAATCGTTCTGGTACAGACCCACGTCGCACGTATCTCGATACAGCGCCGTTCCAACCCTCTTCCATAGAGCATCCGAATCCATCGCCATGGAAAACTGTGTTGATACCTCATACATGACCATCCAATCCTTCACATCCAGAAAAGATACGATATGTTCTAATAATTCAGTTGATAATGAATCCATGATTTATTAATTAATGGATAGATGCACAATACTTTCAATTCATTTTTTTTCTGTTTTGTTTTGAATATATAATAAATAAAATGAGTCACAACAACAAGTATATCTCCACCAAACACCATATCAACACACCGGTCACCATCCAGCGCGAGAATTACGAGCCGCAGCTCACCGGTGCCGTATGGGGCTATGGAGATGGATACTATACCCCCTTTATATCCTCGGAACAATGTTTCAGCGATGCACGACAACGATGCGTCTACAGACAGCTCGCCGGAGCCGATTGCAATCTCGACAAACAATGGATGTGTCCCGAGGATACCAGCAGTGTCGAGAACGAATTGGCCGGTGTGTCTTGAAGAAAAGAAAAGAAAACAAACAACAAAATTTTTTATACAGAGGATAAAAAATGTCATGGGTAGAAATTACAACAGGATCTCAGCCGACCAATGGATGGACGAGTGTCGCGAGCAGTATCACCGGTCAATATTGCGTTGCCGGAAACAGTACTGGCGATATCTGGGTATCCAATGATTACGGACAATCGTGGACGTTATCCAAAGCCGCCTCGGGCGGAAACACCATCATTGGAGTCGCCATCAGCCAGGATGGCACGGTCATGACCGCATGCGATGTTGCCCCTTTGCCTGCAGGCAATAATGTTTATTTATATCAATCGGGAGCATGGACGACAATCACCACAGCGGGTGGAAATCCCGACCCTACTGATCCAACTATTGTATGGTCAAGCATTGCGCTTGCCGTCGATAAGAAGACGCTGGCGGTGGTGGGAGGTCCTAATCCACCCATCTGGATTTATACCATCGCGACCACGACCTGGGTCCAGATCACGGATTCGTTCGGTAACTTTATATCAAGCAATGCATATGGATATGTGACCATCGCGTTTAATAATTCACCCTATCTGATCTATAGTGACGATGGAATCGGCGGATATACCGCATCTACGCCCGTTGTAAATCTTGCAACGATTTCCAATCTTAATTTTACAGAAGGATGGACCAGCATCACCTCCAATCTGGCCGGCACGCAGATTGCGATATGTGCGAGCGATAATGGTCATATCTATGTTGGCACATTGAGCAATAATTATTGGACATTTGTGGAGCAAACTGCACCTGGTGCGGGTAATTGGAACAGGATTCAATTTGGTCCCGAGGCGGTGTCATTGATTGTGTGTTCGGGAAATAATGGAGGCACTCCGGGAACGATCTGGATCGGTACGTATACTGGACGGCAGTACAACTGGTCGCAACAGAGAGATGCTAACAATCAGTTGTTGTTGGGAGACTGGGCCTCCATCTCTCGTAATCAGGACGCCGATGTCTATACGAAATTCATTGCAGTGACGGAGAGTTTTACTCCGAATGAAGATAATGGATTATATATCTATACCTCTCTTCAGACCGCCAACCAGGCCATCTCATCCTTCTTCCCCTGTTTCCTGGAAGACACTTTGATTCTGACACATCGCGGATATGTGCCCATCCATACTCTGAAAAAGGGAGATTTGGTCAGAACGCTGAAGCATTATTTTGTACCCGTTCACACGATTGGCAAGAAGGAGATTCATCATTCCGCGATCAAGGGACGCATCAAAAACCAGCTGTACACCTGCTCTTCCAAGAATTATGCCGAAGTGTTCCAGGACCTCGTGATTACAGGATGTCATTCAATCCTTGTGGATAAATTTGTCTCGGTGGAACAAAAAGAAAAGGCCAAAGAAATCAACGGTGGAAAATTATGCATGACCGACAACAAATTTCGTCTTCCCGCCTGTGTCGATGAACGAACGTCTGTGTACGAAATACCCGGCACTTACACCATCTACCATATTGCCCTCGAAAATGAAGACTATTATATGAATTACGGCATCTTTGCCAATGGCCTTCTCGTCGAGACCTGCAGCCAACGCTACCTGAGAGAACTGTCCAATATGACCCTTCTGGAAGAAGAGGAATAATTTAAAAAAAAAGAATGAAAGCAATTTGTATATTATTAATAATATAATATATATATATATATATATAAGATGTCTGGATTATATATTTTGCCTGTCGAAGGAAAACATACATTGTGTGGCACTTATGCAACGACGACAAAAAATACAGAATCGTATGTGGCATTGGAGGCTATTCCTGCATTTTCACCTGTTTTTCTGCAGTCCGATGGGAAAAATGGTGTCTATATCACACCCACACTTTTCCCCAATATCACACCACTGTGTATTGGTGTATGCATCAATTCACCTTTGGTGGGAGAAATTGCCACGATTCAGATCACCGGTGTGGTGGCTGTACGATTTGTAGGCTCGCCACCACGACCAAGAACCAGTATATATATCGCAAGTACCTATCAGGGTGTACCTGTTGTCGGTGTAGCTGCTTCTTTCCAGACAAATGTCGTTCCTTATAATTTTAATAACACCTATATTATCAAGGTGGGTACGATTGTCCCTTTTACGATTCCATCCTCTTCCCAGACACTTGTGCTCGTGCAATTGGAGGTGAATAATTTTTGTTACGATCTCTACAACATCTATACATTGGATGCTATTCCTCGCACAAAAATAGAAGGATTAAATTTCTCTTTTTTTGATATTGGTGTGGATCTCCAACTCGGTCTGCAAAATCCAGCCGTTGGTGTGGCATTACAGGTTCTCATCGATGCCTATGAGACACAATCCTCCATTGATATCATCTGCAAGGCGATTTATGATTATTCTATCGCATTATACAACAGCATACCCGACCCTATTGTGAGTGGATATACGAAACGATTGGTAGTGGTGAATTCATCCGGTCAGGCTGTATACGATAGCGAGAATCCCAATAATATATCCGTCTACAATACAACCACAGGAAAGGCGTATGAGATCCTTCTTACCTCCAATCCATTTGGTGTCACAAAATTCAAGGTCATCAGTACATTAATTGTGAGCCCTTATTTTGCGTACATTGATCCCAATGCTCCAAGTAATATCGGATTTATCGGAAGCAGCTACATGTATCCGGCAGGAGGACTTTATGAGATGGTCCAGGCGAATATTAATGGTGTAGGTATATCCGCACGCTATGCTGCCTCCAATAATCGGTTCAATTATAATGTGGCCTATTTTCAGGGACTGACGAATAGTTACAATCAAAATAATGGAGAAACACTGGTTGTACGTCTCAGTTGGAAAAAACTCACGATGTAATCAATATTCAAACATTTACAATCGACCAGCTCGAATAATTATTCATATTTCTTCATTGGTCACAACTTTGATAGACATTTTAAAAAATTTTTTTTTAATATTATAATATAAAAAAGAATGTCACAGGAATTGACATTGAAAGATATAATTGATAGGATGAAAAACAAACAAAATTTATGTACAAAGGTAACAGATGATTGTAAACAAATTTTAGAAATAATAGCGACATATAAAATTGTGTATGCAGATGAGATACATACACTTATATACGGTGATCCTCAAAATTTAGATTCAGACTTGAGCAAACCATCATATGGAATTGCAATTGTTGTTAATCATCTAACTTCAGACGTAAAAACATTGATAGGTTGTATAGAAAAGCGGAATAAATGTATTGAAGAAGCAAAGGAATTATTAACAAAATTGACCACGCGCAATCAAGAAAAAAAAAAATTTTTAGGGAAAATAACACATGGATTGATGTCCTGGAAAATATCTGTGAAAAACGTATTGAATGATTTTGTGGTGAATATGAATACTATATTCAGCATTGTGACAAAAATAAAAAAAACCATTTCTCAATTCCCGAATTTAAACCCAAGATTCTTACAAAGAAAAATACCACCACGAATCCAACATCAACAAAAACAAACAGTACAAACACCAGCACCAACAAGTAATAACAGCACCATACAAACAATAGCACCATTACCACCAGCACGTCGTCTACCACCATCAGCACCAGCACAAGCACAAGCACAAGCACAAGCACAAGCACAAGCACAAGCACAAGCACAAGTAAAAGTAATAGCACAAGCAACACCAGAATTACAAATTAAGAAACAATCAGTATCAACAGCACAACCACCACCAATAGTGCCACCATCAGTATCAACAGCATCAGCAGCATCAGCAGCATCATCAATACAAAATTCTGGCATATCTCAACAACAAATCCGACAAATGTTACGAACTTATAAAAGCAATCCAGCTCTTGTAAAGTCGTATAAACAAGCAAATTTGGAAAATTGCAAATATAAAAATTCTTTTTGGTCGTGGTTATGTCATTTTATAGACAGTATGAATGATGATAAGAAAAAGCAATGGGCGACACAGAATCTAAAGAAGAAGAGTGCTCAACATAAAGACAAACCAATATTATGAATTTGAGAATGCTTATGGAGATGGTGGTGACGGCCTTGGCGACACGGTCGGTCATTATTGGAGATTCGATGTTTTGGAGCGGGATGCTCTTTTTTGGAGGGCAGCCGAGTCCTCTGGCCAAGCAATTAGAGGTGTATGCGGGGCATTCAATCGAGAATCATGCGCTGGTGGGTGCTTCCCTGGAGCAGGGATGGGTGAAGAGCATTCGTGATCAGTATACGCAGCTGAACAAGCAGCCGAATATCACGACACTGATCATGGATGGTGGAGGCAACGATGTGGTCAGTCATCGTGGTGATTGTGAAAAGTTCAATCAGGCATGCATCGACATGATTGATCGTTCGGCAGGCATCGCGGCCTCGATTCTTGCGGATGCGCACAAGGACGGCATTCAATATGTCCTCTATCTAGGATTCTATTATCTAAAGGGATTGGAAGAGGCGGCGGATTATGCGGCGCCTCTGATGAATCAGACGTGTGCCGATGCCGTCGTTGATTGCCATTACATTGATCCACGGGCCAACATCACCTCTTCTATGATCGGTTCCGATGGTCTACATCCTACAGATCAGGGCTACAAGATATTGGCGGAAATGATCTGGGATGTCAAAATTGCCAATAATATTCCGGTCTAATTTGTGTCTTGTTTTATTTTGTTATCGTGATGATAACAAAAATAAGTATTTATCTTACTTTATTTGCAATTGATGTTACAACAATTGTGATTTGAATTCTTCCAAAGTAAAGATGGGGATACGAAGACGTCGGGCGTCCTGCATCTTGGTGGTCTCACTATCGACCGATTTAGTGATGACAGCTGTTGTGTTTGCGGTAACGGCATCACCAAAGGTTGCTCCCTGGGCGCGAAGCAATTCCATCAACGCCTTGTCACGAACCCCGGTAAAGACATAATGGCGTGATTCGGTGGTCGTGGCAGCAGTCGGCGCTGCAAGAGTAGTGGTATTGGAAGTGGTAGTGGTAGTGGACGATAAACGGTGTTCCAATCCGCAATCGTGTAAAAAGGCAAGGAAGCGTGGGATACCTTCCACAAATTTTTGGGCAGTGATCTCGGCGATGCCACGGACAGCGGCGACGCACGTCTTTTTTTCTTCGATGGATGCAGTCGAGACAAGGATATCAGGAAGTTCTTGAAGGATAGTCCCAATCTTTTTGTCGCTGAGACCGCGCCCAAAAAGGTTCGACGATGACATGAGAAGTGGTAGCGAGGCCTTCTCCACCGCGTCGTGGATACCACGATGTATCTTGATTGCGAGTGTCTCCTGGAAACCTTCCATCACCTGGAAATCCTCCACGCGCATACGCAAGATCTGTGGTATCGTCTGCTTCCCCGTCGCTACCAATCGTGTCACATTCCCAGAACCCATCCCCTGTGCACCAATGCCGCGAAAAAAAGCCGTCAACCTCTTTTCCACCACCTCGATATGCGTCTCCATATCTCCATCACACACCATCGCATCCACACCGGTGCGTGACCATCGGAAAGTCGTTGATGGCATCATCGGCTCGACACTCTCCACAACCTCCAAGATATGCGGAATCACATCCCCACTCCTCGCAATCCGTATCAACGCACCCACACCCACCCCACGATCCCGGATAAATGCCGCATTGAATCCTGTCGTATACTCTATTGTCACACCACCGATCCGCACCGGTTCGATCTGCACCCGTGGCTTCAGGTACCCATCCTTGCTCGCCCTCCAATGCACCGCCACAACGCGTGCTTCCACCACCTGATCCTTGACCAGGGATTTAAAGGCAAAGGCATGATGAGGATTCTCACACGTGGTTGTAGATACTGATGGTGGTAGCCGATCTTGGACGACCACGACACCGTCCATGTCGTAAGATGCATCTTCGCGCCATTCAAGAAAGGTGCTGGAAAGAAGAGGATCGGACAATCCATCGACGAATCGGTGGAGGGGGATATCAAACCCATGATCGGTGAGGAAGCGGAGTTGGACCGATGGACAGAGAGAGGGACGAATGACCTCATAGGCAATAAAGCAGAGATCGTAAGCCTCGTCGCCCGCATCGATGCGATTGACGATCCCGGTCACAAGATTGCGAGCATTGGCAAAACGATCGGCGTAACGAGATTCAAAGACATCTTTTCTCATGATAAATTCGCCACGGACGACCACATCTTGTCGTAGAATCGGCAAACGAAGAAAGGGGAGCAGTGCGCTAACATCCTGCCCGACCATTCCGTCTCCTCGCGTAAAGAGCTTGTTTCCCGCATACAATCCACTGACACCGTCTAATTTTGCAGAAAGGACATAGGGTCCTGCATGTTCCATCATCCAATTACCTAGCGCCCCTGTACCGGGCTTGATCTTATTCAGCGAAGGCATGGGAAAAGGAAGCCTCACCTTGTTCTTACCAGAAGGTGCGGCACCGATCCGCCGAAAAAGTGTAGAAGACGGATACATGACTCGTGCACGCTCCAATAAATAATCATACTCGGCATCCGACATGATCGGTTCTGGACCATCATGAAATGCCTGCTCAGCGTTGAGCAATAGCTCCGATAATTGCTCTTCCGACCATCCATCATAATCATCATACACTATTGGTTTTTCCATTTTACTTTCTTTCAACATTTCATGACAATCAATTTTTTCTTCTTTTTTTCTTTTCGGAAAGAAAAATATACAATTTATGGTGCATAAAGAAACCAGCGGATCTGGATATCAAAGGACACATAGGTCTTGTAAGTATCGGTAATGGTTCCACCATCCTCGTCGTTGCACATTTCGCTCTCGGTCGTGATCACGGTTCCCTGCTTGCGAATCTTTTTCTGGATACGATCGGACGGCTGGACGCTTTGGAGGATCGTGGTCCAATCAAGAGGCTCGTTGGTGTGAGGGAGATCGTTCCCACAAATCGTGTCGTCGTTACGAATGGAATTGTCAAGAGTGGAGGTGGACATGTCCTGGTAATCAATAAAATACTCTAGGGCATGCCGATGAAGCGTCGCATATGGACGGTATCGATCGATTATGGAAGTATCTGTCGTGATGGAACCGAGGCGCGAAAAAGTGGAAAACAGTTGGTAGGCGCTATCCTCGCCCGCGTTTTTATACCACAATCCCACCATCAGACGGGCATCGGTCGGAAGCGGCATCTTGGTATTCAGATAGTCCCACGCGTGGTCATCGTTGCCCATGATGATGTTGGTCGCAGTCATGGCAGCACGGTGCGGCCTGGAGAGAAGATATTCGTGACAGGCAAACACATCGTGGAGGAATCGGGTGGAGAGCGTTGGAAAATACATCTCGCATTCTCGAACCCTGGCTTCGGCGATCGCCATCATTACTTGCTGGAGTTCTTGTGCAGTCTTTTCTGAGACGACCAGAGAAGTAGATGCAGTGGATGCAGTGGATGCGGTGAAGGAAAGATGAGATCGGAGATAATTGTCAAACAAATCGATCGCCGATTTGGACCATGTCGACAGCCATCGGCGCTTGGAATCGATCGAAAGAAGATCTGGATTCGCCGTCACCACAAAGAATTCCATCTTGAGACAAATTTTTTCACCTCGAATCACTGGCACGGCCTCGTGCAATTCCGTGGCCGGAAAAAAGACCATACCGTTCTTTCTCGCACCACCCACACACACCGTCTTATCGACCCTGGTCTCGCCTCCTTTCTCTACATCTTTCATCCCCAACAGGCAGACATAGGGACGAAGGCCGCAACAGACATAGCGCTCAAAATCCGTATGAGGACGAAAGAACATCCCCGGCTTGTACCGAAGCCACTCCGTTCCACGGTGTCCTCTCGGCCAGCAATAAAGAAAATCTGGCTGCTCGCGCAAACGAGGAAGCAAGGAGGCCATGATATGTCGTTGTATCCGATCAATGAAATCGTGCCGATTCTCCACACATTTGTAGGTCTTGCGCGTCGTCTTGTTCACCCGATCCATACCGTCGCGCCTGCTGTGAACGACCGCCTCTTTCCATTGCTCATCGCCTGGACACATGGACCAAATCTCCTCCCACTCTCCAGGGCTTAAAAAATCCGAGGCGATGTCCAAGATCATGTCTATATCTGTCTTTAAAAAAAACAATAACAATAAAAATAGCAAGGTCAGAGGATCAATTGAATCAATCTATATATTACCCTGATCCAATACTATCTCAGTTTTCATTTCCTTGCAGAGATTTTTTTGGTGCGTATACTCATCCACATAAGAACGATGATACTGAGAATAACGAGGATCCCGGTGCATATCATGTAAGCGACGGGATGACGATCATGAAAGGCATAGCATAAAAACAATAACAGTAACAAGCCAAAAGCAATTTGAAAATAAGTATAATGGATCCGGATCTGTTTCCCATGAGAAAGATACCATGGTTTTCCCGGAGAGGGAAAAAAGATGTGCATGTGTGGAAAAACAAGAATCCATGCTAGAAAAAAATACACATAATTGATGATTATCCACGGGGTGGGATTTTTGGTATATATCAATAAGAGACCTATGGCAATGTTGAGAATGAAAAAAAGGACAATCGTAATGAATTGTATTCGATACTCAATAGACTTCATTTTTTTCTTATTTTATTATATATGTTACTAAAAAAAAAAAATGTCTGACGGTTTAAATACAAGATTCAAAAGTAACAAAACAAATGCGATTACAGGCGATTGCGTATCCAGGATGTGATAAAAGGGGACAATGGAGGAGGTTGTTGGGGGCGGTGCGACTGATGTCCAAAGAGGATCATCATGGAGGTGACAAGGTGCTTCTGGTAGGACGATGGGATAAAAACATCTTGTTATCGGAAAGGATGGATTTCCCGGCATTTCAGAGAAACATCATGGAACGATTTGGAGTCCATGTATATACCGGATTGTCTGATTTCAGAATCGAGAAAATGATGTACGGTGGAAGAGACATCACCGAAATCGGATTGAGACAGCTGATGTTGGATGCACCTCATGTATTATCACGAGAAGTCAATTTAAACGGCTCGGCAAAGGGAGACCCGGTGCCTCGGATCATGAAACACATTCTAATCCTCTTGAAGAGCGGGGGTGTCAAAAAGTATCTAGAGGGGAATGGCTATTTATTCGAGAATGTGATCATTGATGATCCAGAGGATATTCTTACGATCCGTTACGGATGTCCAGACATTATTGCGGATGTCACCGACTACATAATATCCCAGCTACGACGCATAAAACGATTTGATCTTCCCGCGCATCTTGACCTTAATTCATTGGACGGCGATCCAAAACCCAATGTCGTCAAGACACTGGAACTGGACTATGTTCTTATCAACAAGGATGGCACCGAACATCATCATCGAGAAGTCCTCCCGGAGGAGCGCCATATGGATCTATGTTTAAATGTTGACATGGACTACATCGATACAGTATCCTTTTATGATTCGGACGGGAACGAGATCAAGGAAATGGAGGATTTATTCCCCTTTGAAAAATTGATCAGAGAATAGAATGGTGATATACAATATTTTTACACTTTCCGATGATTCAAAATATTATTTATTTTTTTTATTCTTTTGTGTAAAATAAAAAATACATTGGATAATGATTGGAATTCAAATGAAAACACTACAATCACCATCAGTATCATCACCACCACGACCACCAGTAGTAACAGCAGCACCATCAGTATCATCACCACCACGACCACCAGTATTAACAGCAGCACTATCCGCAGCCTTACCACCACCACCACCACCACCACCACCACCACCACCACCACCAGTTTCAATACAAACGGAACAAATGTTATTACGCCATGGAAAAGCAAATACACAACTTATAAATAAGGTAGTGAAAGGAATTACGGCAAATACTTCAGAACAACCTTGGTTAACATATGCGGTAAATTTATTAGCGTCAGGAAAAACTCCTCAACAAGTTGCCAAAAAACTATATGGTAACGTTCCAAAGGAGACTATCACAACATTAATAAACAATCCAAGCATCAACGCATTCCTTACAGCAAAAGGTGTTGCAACGGGTGCTGGTCAATTAGCCCAAAAGATTTCACAGATAACACCAATGATAAATGGGAAAACAACGTTTGATATTCCGAAATTTTATGCATCTCCTCAACCACATTTCTCAAAGCATCCATTACTACCTTTTACAATCGTACAATATTTACTGCTTCTTGTCGGAATGTGGTTAAGCATCATGACTCTGAAAGCGGCGAATAATGTTTCTTCTACATTAGAATATACATCCAGTAGTTGCACGCCATGCTATGTCCAGAAAAAAATGAAAGGATTTGCGGACACACTCATCGCCTTTTATGTATTTGCGATTGTATTCTTTATGGTCTACGCGTCGACACGACATTTCCGACAGGGTATGTTTCAAATGATCAATAGGGGAGCAAACATGTTAAGACGTGGAATGTCAGTCGCATCCCCCTACACAACCGCATTTAAATGGTTTATTAAGTTGGCTGTTATTGGCAGCTTTATCATTATTACGGTCATGGTGTTTGTTGATTTTTTCCACAAAGTGGTCTACGGGTATAACCATATGTACGACTCCTCTACGACAACCGCCGTACCATCTTCGTCTTCCACTTCCACGAATACCGTGAATGGTCCTTATAGATGGTGTATAGCTTCTTTTAGCTTCGTTTTGATCAATATTCTCTTTTTTATAGGATATATTTTTATGCTTCTTCGCTTCAAGATGACGGTTTTTTAAGATGATATTTTATTTTTATAATAAAAATAAAAAATGGATCCATCACAACAATTGCAAACATCGATAAAAAAACATCTCGGTCATCCCATGTTGCCTTTTACAATAATGCAATTCATATTTCTTGGACTTGGATTATGGTTCAGTCAAAAGGTATTAAAATCAGCCAATAATGTACCTTCTACTTTAGTCTACACCACATCATTTAAATGCAATCCCAGTTGCTCGCTCCAGAAAAAAATGTGGGGGTTAGCAGATACTCTTATTGCTTTTTATGTATATGCAATTCTTTTTTTTACCCTATATGCCTTTTCACGTCATTTCAAAGAGACGAGCAAAAACTTGGCTACATTGGCAAATAAAAAAGGAGCACAAATACAACAATTCGGAGTAAACAAATTAAATCAGTATAAATCTTCCGAGGGGACCATGACTGGATACCGATGGTTGATTATATTCTTGAAATTTATGTTGATCGTCGGCATTCCTGCTATCATCACCATCTTTGTGTTTGTCGATTTTATTCACAATGTTCGATATGGTTATCAACACATGTATGATGAATCTGTAACAACAACTATAGCACCATCCACATCTTCCACATCTTCCACAGATCTTGCCAAGACCGCCTATATATGGTGCATCGTAGCATTCTCTTTTTTCATCATTAATATTGCCTTTTTCATATTGTATATTATTCTGCTTCTTTGGTTTGGTATGTCGATTTGGTAAGCACGTTGACAGAAGAGGAAAGAAGGCGATCGCTGTAGAGAACCCATGCTTCGAGCGTCAAATTGCTATTCGTGGCGTAGCTAAAGGGCAGCCAGAAATTACCACCCACACCCCATCCCGCACCCCATGAATTTCGCACCAGGAACGCTTTCCGACTGTCGTCGTAGCCAATAACACAGACCGCATGTCCACCTAATAACTCCTCGACATAGGTGTTGGGAAGAGGCACCACCCCCGTCCTGGCTACCGTATTGGTTTCAAAGCTCGAATACACCAAAATGCTTAGTGAAAACGGAAAGCCCGCCGCCAGTGCACCCTTCATCTGTGTTAATTGAAGAGGCAGCGACGCGTACGATGAGATGCGACGACTCTGGCCTTCCGTATAGCATGCAGGCAATGGCCTTTTGAAGAAATTGGATCCAAGATAAGGCCATAGGGTTTCGCGACATACACCTTGTTTCGCAATCGCCGCCATCGTCTGTCGCATTGTGGTACCATCGTCGTACCATACATCTCCTCCGTCCAATACCCTGGAATTATAATAGATGTACAAACGCGACGGTACAAATTTCGTACCGCTCTGTACACTGTAATGCATACATGCCGCCGCATTGGCCGTGCATGATCCAATATTTCCCTGATTCAAGACAGATGGACATTTAGGAGATAGATCCACCGTTGTAGGTATCGATGCATTCTGAGAAACTGTCATCTTGTAATCTCTTGCATCCGGTGGCGATTTCACCACTGTGTACTGCGCCGACCTCTGTGATCTCTGTAAAAGCTGAAAGGCGAAAGACATCCTTCCTATCTAAAGCATCCGATAATTTATTTTGATTCTTCGTCATCTTTTCGTATATAGCATACATTATTCTTGCATACAAAACGGGGAGGTTCTTTGGATTGCGCCTTGCGAGCCTGGATCTGTTGATGGCGCTGTGATTGTGAGAGATGAAAACCGATGGACTCTGCCATGGATTCGTTCCATCCCTGGAATCGCGCCTTGTAGACCGGGTGGTTCATCTCCTTGCCATCACACAGCACAAAAAAGGTGGGCACCACCTCCACCTGTTCTCTGTGAAAAGAGGTGGGAAGATCAATATTGTCCTTGTAAAAAACCACTCCCTCCGACTGTAATCGCCTCGCCATGTTCTCATACTTGTCTCGTATAAGATGGCACGGACGACAGTGATCCGACCATAAATACAATACAATCACCGGCGCCGTATCCACAACCTGTCTCCATTCGGTGAAATCCTGTGGCACATCCTTACTCACCCTGGGTTCCTTGTTCAATTCCTCTGGCTTGTAGGCCGCCATAAAATTCCCATACGATGTCATCTTTTTGTTTTTTTGTTTAGAAATGGTGAAATCTTTAAATAGATACTATAAGTGTCGATTCATTCGATGTAAATTTATAGATAAGGTGTTGGTGTGGAGGTATTTGTAGCATTGGCATAATCCCACGAATCAATGGGAAGATTGTGGCACCATAGCTTGTCCTTGTAATAATCAGGCAATGAGAGATGGAAATAGTCGAATTTTTGTCCAATCATCGAGACCTCCTTCTTGATCCCCTTGAGATCCTTGGGTAGGTACCATTCGCCATTATAAAAAACCAGATGATGAGGAGAGATGAGGATGTCTTCGTCGGGGATATTCGGCTCGAAAAAATCCTTGGGAATGCGGCAAGGAATATTGGTCGAATCACCGAGATAGGTGCCGGTATAGACCTGCTGAATCACAACTCGATCGCGCTTACGATAGGGAGGTGTCATCACTGTATCACCAACTTTTAATTCCTCGATCGCGACGGGACCGTCGGGTGTCAAAATTTTCATCCCGCGACACACACAGGCAAGATCGGCCTCTGCCTGTGCGACCGTCTTGTCCGAGGTAAAGATCCATATCCCATTATCTTCACTTTGGGTGGAGGATTGTGTGACAGCCACAAAGCGTGTATAGGTTTGCTTGTCCAGATTGCGCGAGATGGAGGACCAATCGCCCACCAGATTGTTTCCTGAACCATCTTTCTGTTGCGACCACGTGTAGCTGGTGCCATCGGATACACCCAGCCAAATTGTTCCTTGCGACACACCAGTGATATCCCTCGAACATGCAACAATAGAAAAGGCATCAGGCCCGAATTGCACCTTGTTCCAGCTCGCCAATAATCCCGTCCATTGAATAAATGTCCAGTAATTACTACCGCTATCCAACGTCCCGGTATAAATATAACCCTGATTTCCAGCGGATCCTGCTGCTGCACACATCACAAGTTTTGTTCCATCGAGACTCGTCGAGATACTGGTCCATCCTGGATTGTCATCCCCAAACGTATTCAGATTCGAATTCGCATCCGTGATCTGTACCTGTGTATATCCATTATTCTTATAAAAAGTGGATGGCCAATTGTTGTATCCAATCGTCACAAATCCATAAATATTACTTGTAATGGAACTACTTACCCCACCCACTTCAGTCCACATCACCGTATTGATATCATAAATCCAAACCACTCCTGCACTTCCCGTGACTCCAATCGTAGAAAGATCGATCGAAATCGCGATACTTTGCCATACAATGGTGGTCACATCCGGTGGATTGGATCCTGCTTGTGTGGTGAGATTGGTCCATGTGTTTCCACTATCCGTCGACAAGAATATATAAGAATTAGGTCCGTTAGTTCCTTGTCCAAAGCAACAGGCCATCATCGTGCCATCCTGATTGATCGCCACTCCTCCCCACGCCGCCGTAAGAGGAGAATTGGTCGGAGTGCTCCATGTCGCACCATAATCACTCGATATCCATACTCGACCTTCATCCACGGATCCATTCGCGCCATTATTCCCCGCGATACAATACTGTCCCGTATAACTGCTCGCGACACATGTCCATTGATTGTTAGGCTGATTACCATTTGCCACCTGCTGCCAAGATCCACTCATATTGTTTTTTTAATCCATACCATTGCATGTATTTAGATTAGATTATTATCTAAAGATTGAATTCATAAGAGAATAAAATGTGGATGGATATTTTTCAGATCCTTCTTTTTTATGATGTGTGGTTTTATGGTGTGCATCGATTGATGCATGTATCACCGCTGCTCATGCCCTTTCACAAGATCCATCATCAGATAAAGGGCGACAAGATCACCTTATGGGATGCGGGTAGTGCGCACATTGTGGAGAATATATTGACCAATACAGGGTTTGTGATCCCAGCTTTATGGGTATCGTCTCGTACGGCCATTGTTCTTTCTTTTCTCTTTATTTCTGTTCGCGGCCTTTTACGACACGATCCACGATCTGGACGATGGATCGGCAGCCACCATCTCGATCATCATAAATATCCAGAGTATAATTTCAGTAGCTATCCCGTCGATCTTTTTTTTGGTACCGTGAAACCTACCACGAATTAAAAATTATATTATTTTCTTCTTTTCCATAAATAAAACATGTTTATCTCCAATTATGTGGCGGAACGTATGGAGCGTGAAGATTTCACAATGACGACGACCACATCGAGTGTTCCCTACACTCAACATATTCCCACAAATACCAGCCAATATTTAATTCTCGTATCTTATGATACCAACATGGCGGTCTATCTGTACCGCGTCGTAAAGAATCCGAGTACCACAACAACATTATCCACTATTTCTACGACAGCCAGTCCGGCATCCAATACTCTTGGCTCCACCGATTTTATCCCCCCTTCACACATTTCCATCCCTTCCTCTTCCAGTGATATCCTGAGACTTAGCACCGCCAAGACCATTAATAATCGATATATCATCTCGGGTACATCCAAATTCATGTACATTACGGATTCTTACTATACGTATCACCGACAAAAAATATCCACGTCAATGCCAACGTCAATGCCAACGTCAATGCCAATGTAAAATTTTTATGTATATTCCAACATAAAAATATAGATTTCTTCATTCATTATTTATTTCTTGAGAAATTCCTTGGCAAATCGATCGAGTTCGATGCGCCACATGTTGGTCGGTGTCATCTTTTCAAGTTCGACTAATTCTTTTTCCAATCGCTCTATTTTTTTGGTAAGCGTCTCCAAATGTTCTTGAGTGAAATGACGGACATGGATGCCAAGAAGAGGAGAAGGATCCTCCACGATGGAAGGTGGATAATGGAGCGATGTTAATTGCTGGATCACATCCGCTTCCGATCGACGAAAGACAACCACACGATCTTCGATCACATCCTCAATGAATCGTCGTCGAAGACGATCACTCTCTAATTGTTCGCGGAGTGATTGAATGGCCACCACTTTTCGTCGAGCATAAATCTCATGACGTTTCTTGCAATAGGTGTGGAAGATTTCATCGAGTGTATCGTATTTCTGCAATCGTCCCAGATTTGTAAAGAGCACCATGTTGGTGAGATGGATGTCCGACACGAGATTCAGGGCCTCGATGGTCGGTTCAAATCCATCGTTGGGTGTGAAGCAAAAGATGGCGCGATTCGGCGAGGAATAATTCTTGAGGCTCTTGATCTTCTTCTCTTCCAAAAGACGCTCCAGCGATTCCTTGTACTTGTCGATCGAGATATCGATGGGCAGTTCCACAATCCGATGCGTTTCCCCCGAGGCTGATTTTTTCTTGCCTCGCTTCCCCGTCACTTCTTCTTCGGGCACCACCACACCCACGCTCCGAAACTTTGTCGCCGAGAGCGGCTCCATCTTTCCTTCAAACCCTTCATAATGAGGTGTCAATGGAGGAAGATGCATCGCGTCCGCCTTGCCGGCATCCTTGGCATCCAGCCATTGACGCACGCAATCCATCAACACTCGGGGATCGTACAATGGCACGTTGCACGACCATCCACTCCCAATCCCCGTCCGGCATCCATTCACAAGAATCATCGGAAGGATCGGCACATAATAATCGGGCTCCACTTTGTCTCCATCGTCCAGCGTATATGGAAAGAGCTGGTCATCTTCGGCAGGAAAGAGAAGACGTGTCAGTGCGGTCATTTTGGTAAAGATATACCTGCCATTAGCCGCATCCTTACCATTGTGCATCCTCGACCCAAACTGCCCGTCCTTGAAGAGCAGCGGGATGTTATTACTTCCCACAAAATCCTGTGCCATCCTCGTAATCGTGTCGTACAGGCATTGTTCGCCATGATGGTAATTCGATGTCTCTGCCACATAGCCCGCTAATTGTGCCACTTTCATCGACTTGCCGCCCGCCGTCAGATTCCTCTTAAAGATGGAATATAAGATCTTGCGCTGCGAGAGTTTCAGACCGTCGTAGAGATTGGGGATGTTCCGTTTGCAGTCATCGATCGAGAATCGGATGTGCTCCTGATCGATAAACGAGGTGATGGCATATGTCTCGACTGGTGTTGTGTAGACGAGCGGATCATGCACCTCCATCCATCGTTTTCGATCGTTCGAAGTCGTCTTGGAAAAGACCATATTCATGTGCTCGTCCGTCTTATCGTCCGTCTCAAAACTCACCACCTTGGCACCAAACGTATCACGCACCTCCTCATCGGAAGATGTTCCTAATCCCTTGTAATATTTGACCTTGAATTTGCCACCCACCATCTCCTGCAACGCTTTCTGATATTCGAAATCGTTGTAAAATGTCTGGATGGGGGAAGGCGGTGAGGGAAAGATCTTGGCGACCGGTGTCATCATCCAGTACAGGAACGGCTGACCGCGGCGGAGAAGAGAGGGCCAGAGAACATGAAACAGATTCAGGATCAGCGACGCGATGTGCAGTCCGTCCACATCCGCATCCGTGATGATCATCACACGTCCGTAGGCCAGCGATGAAAAGGCCTCGTCCGTCGTATAATCCATCTTGTACTTGAGATTCAGTGCCTGGATGATGCTCGCAATCTCCTTGTTGCCCGAGATGCTGTCCGGCGTCGCATTCCGTACATTCAGCAGCTTCCCCTTGAGTGCAAAGATACCAAAATAATCGCGTCCCTTCTTCCCATTCCATCCACACTCGATCCCCGTGACGGCATACGTCTTGGCCGACAATCCTTCGCATAATACCAGCGTGCAATCACCAGAATCCTTCCCACCTGCGCGGTTGGCATTGTCCAGGCCCTCAATCCGATGGTACCCTCTCGCTTTTTTTTCTGTTTTTTTTAGTGATGACATCTCGCGCATCTTGAGCAGATCATTCATCTTTTCCATGAATCCCCATTTCGTGCACACGGTCTGAATGTACCGTGCATCGATCGCTACACGTGGTGTCGGCGCATTCAGTCGCGTCTTGCTCTGATTGGTAAAGGTCGGATTGACCAACATGGCATTCACAAAGATGGAGAACTGCGGACGGATATCCTTGACCGTAAATAGATGGGTCGTTCGTCCCTTGTTCAGTCGTGCCAGGAGGAGTTTAAAGAATTCAGAGGAGACCGCATCGACATGCGCACCTCCTTCCCGATTATAGATGCCATTGACAAATGCCACTTCGTGGTACTCGTCGTCAAAGGAGGAACAGATGGCCACTTCCAGCACCTCTTCCTTCTTCTTCTGAATGTCGTTGTTATCCCACATCACACTGAGGGCCTTTTCGCCGCGAAACGGAAAGAGAGCAACATAATCTTTGAATGAATGAATCGTCACCTTCTTGTCATGAAGAAAGACGGGAACGCGGGTGGTCATGGCCATGTCCACGCAACTCTTACGAAACAGGCCGATGATGGTAGCATCCAATCGTTCCATACCAAACATGACCAGATCCGGCTTGAATCGCAGCATTGTGTAGCCCGTATTCTTCTTCTTGCGCACATGTGGTGCCTCCACTTCCCGCATATGATTCTTCCAGGTCTGGGTGTAGACCACACCACGATCCGGATCGCCACACTCCACGGTGAATTCGGTGGAAAAGACATTGGTCAGTTTGACACCGAGACCATTGCGACCGCTCGAAAGACGTTCCTCCATGTCGTCGTAATTCGATGAGGTGAGAAGATTCCCAAAGATGAGCTGGGGGTTGTACATGCCGGTCGTCTCGTCTTTTTCGATGGGAATGGATTGACCATCATTCCACATGGTGATCTCGCCGCTCTCCTCATTGATATCGACACGAATCTTCTTGCACTCGATGCCGGCCTGCCTTGATCGCCAGCAGTTGTCGATGATATTGCTCGCCGGCTCTAAAAAAATACGCCACAATCCGTCCGAATACACAGGATCCATTGCCCAATGGAAACGACCGTCGTCTCCAAACATCCATTCCGAAGGCCGCTGCATCCTCTCCAGACTCCCCAGATACATATCTGGACGACGATGAATGTGGCTGATGGGGTCCATCTTCTCGTACGTGGGCATCTTCTTCTTGTCTGTCATGGTTAGAAGTATTATTTTGTTATTAAAGAGTTAGTAGATATTCTTATTTCATTTTTTGGGGATACGATTCGGAGAGGAGAGTGTGAGGAGGATGTTTATTTTTTCGATAGATACGGTGATAGACGCCTTGTTGGATCTCATGAATGAGGGTGTCGCTGCTGCCGCGTGGTCGCTCAAACATGACCAACATATCGGCCTCGCGTGGAGAAACGATCTGCTTGCCAAAATACCAGATGCCTTTCCAGATATATCCTTTATTTCCGGCCATCCGTGCCAGATTCTCACGAATATAATCAGGAAGACGGTCATCTTGGTTGCACAACCAATCCCATTCTCGCCTAGCCTGGTGCTGGAGATAGCGATCGTCGCGTCGTGCCTTGTTCTCCATCTTATAAAAGACGTCCAATTTCTCGCGCTGCGTCTCATCCGTCTTGACCGTGTTTTGATTCTTTTTCTGCAATTTGATCAACGCTGTCTGCTCCTCCAGGAACGCCTGGAAACGAGGCGTGTCCTCCTCCTCCAATTCCGATCTCAGTTGCTGGATCTTATCCTCGAAACGACGGATATTGTCCACACTGCTCCGCTTCATCGCCTGGTCCCGGAACCGCTCGAACTGATTGATCTCCATCTGGATTGACTTCTCGTAATGTTTTCGTATGCTTATATGTTCTTCCATGTTGATTTTGTTTGTTATTTCTTATCGTACAACAAAATACCACATCGTTTCATTTTTCTTAACGATGGTCTTTAAGATTTTTTTTTACCATGTAAGGAAATAAAATAAATAAAAATTTTATTTTCTGCAGTATAGTAACCAAGAAAAGAAATGCAGATTTTTGTTAAAACCCTTGTTGGCAAAACTATCACACTCGAGGTCGAATCAACCGATACGATTGAGAATGTGAAACAAAAGATTCAGGACAAGGAGGGAATCCCACCTAAGTAACGATTGGGTGTAAGAACGGCGTGCCAAACACTACCAGCCGTTAGTCTGAACAAGGCGAGACTCCTTATAATGACGGGAACACCCTAAAGCTCCTCTGCACCAAGCCGATTATGGAAACGTAATGGGTGGCCGAGTTAACAGCCCTGGGTATGGTAAGAGACAGAGGAGATGAAAAATCATCTATTCTATGATGATACAAAATGGGCAATCCGCGGGTAAAGATCCTACCTCTCGTCATGATGTTAGAGACACGGATCTCCCTCAACGACCGCACGGGAGTCGGTCGGTCATGACGGTCTCATCCACCGGAACCGGCTTAAGATACAGTCTGGCCTGCCTCGAAAGAGGTGGGATTTGCTGTGAGGGATCAACAGCGACTTATTTTTGCAGGAAAACAGCTCGAAGATGGCAGAACACTATCGGATTATAATATACAGAAAGAAAGCACTAAAATGAAAGGTGCGAAAAGCGACGTGCCATTATGGAAAAACACTTGAGTCTCGAATTTAAAAAAAGAGACCAGTCGCTAGTCGGTTTCTAAAGCCGGCGAGATACCTTATAATGTTCGGGGAACCCCTAAAGCCTCTGATACCAAGCCGGATGTGGAAACACAACCGGTGGCCGAGTTAATAGCCCTGGGTATGGTAAGAATTCAGAGGATGAGATGGCAATCAAAATGGGCAATCCGCGGGTAAAGTTCCTTCACCTCGCTATGATAAGAGGAATGGAACTCCCTCAACGACCGCACGGGTATCGGTCTGTCATGATGGTCTCATCCACCGGAACAGGCTTAAGATACAGTCTATCCCTCCACCGAAAGGGGAGGTTAGTGGAGTTACACTTGGTGCTTCGCCTACGAGGTGGATGGTAATGGTAAATACTAAAACATATAACTTACTTTGTTTTAGTATGGAAAAAACAATGACATATTATTCACGGCTCGATCAACTCGAGAAATTTCAGCAACCATCACATGGATTCACTTACCAAACATACTTTTGGGATGATGGCGCGATTGTGGTGAAACTTTAACGGTACGATGTTTTATTTGTTCATTATGTGTAAGATCCCCCAATAATTTTTGAAATGTTTGATATTGACCGCTATGGAGTGATGTAATATTTTCCAATAACATTCTATATAAATCGGATGGCGATACACCTTGATATTTTTCATTGAAATTTATTGTTTTATAGTCTAAAAACTCTTTCAAGAATTCAGGTAATGTATCGCGAACTTGACGTGTCTTGAATTGTTTCTTCAGGGCTGTTTTGATAGTCGCCATTGCCATTCTTATAGTATGTGGTTGTGGTTTTTCCTGTCGTAAATGATGTAGAATGTCGGCTTCTATTTGATAGGTAGGATCTAATAATTGTTGTGTTATTTGTGTCATTTGTGCTAATTTTCTATCATGAAGTTGCTTGTATGCAAGATCGCCTCGTAGAGCATCGAATTTTTTCCATCGTGTTATGAAATTAGAGATATCTATACTGTATATATCCACAAACGAATGATCGACCATGATCTTCTTCCATCGATAATCGAATATCATAGATGTTATTATTTTTTTTATTTCTGCTTTGGTTTTATCCGAATCCGGTAAGTCATGTACTTCAGGTAATATTCTCTCTATAAAATCATTCCTAATAACAGTTTCTGTATTACTAAAATCATTTGGGTCTATGAATTTGTTCAATAACATCCTTATATTACGTTTATGTTGTTGTGGTATAACCACATGTGATTGTTGTCGTGGTGTTTGAACGCGACTATGAACAACACTATTGGCACCACCACGACTGCTACTACTAACACCACCACTATGAATGGTACCATGACTGGTACTGCTACTACTAACACCATCACCACCACCGCCACCATGAATGGTACCACGACTTGTACTGCTACTATTGGTACCAT
>Ga0209086_10000112_pt1 | contig 73292 bp, 55 predicted proteins | sample M_130207_XF_Meta_FD_187312 | JGI IMG/M metagenome (GOLD analysis project Ga0209086, IMG submission 187312) | Freshwater microbial communities from Lake Montjoie, Canada to study carbon cycling - M_130207_XF_MetaG (SPAdes) (version 2) | ecosystem: Environmental > Aquatic > Freshwater > Lake... | reverse complement strand
ACCGATGCTGAAGGTCGCCCTCAAGGGACCGACCGAGTTGATGTTGGGCGATCCCGCCTCGCAGTTCATCACGGTCAGCAACCCTGGTACAGGGACGGCTCACGACGTGAAGGTCGAAGCCCGGCTCTCCGATGGTCTGGAGCATGGCTTGCGTGGTGAGAAGCTCATCATGGAAGTCGGTTCGATCGGCCCCGGCGAAACCCGCACGGTCCGACTCGCCCTCGACGCCATCAAGGGTGGACCTCAAACGATCAACGTTACCGCCACGTCCGATTCAGACGCGGGCGGGACGGCCACAGCTCAAGTCAACGTCATCGCTCCGAGCCTGAAGATCGCCGTCGATGGACCGGGCCTGCGATACAAGGGACGCAACGCCAAGTACACGCTGACCGTCAGCAACGATGGCAGCGTCGCCAACAACAACATCCGCGTCTCGCAAGTGGTGGCCGACGGCTTCAAGTTCGTCTCGGCCGACCGCAGTGGGAAGTACGATCCTTCGACCAAGAGCGTGCAGTGGTTCCTCGGTCGTCTCGAACCGGGGCAGAACGCGAAAGTCGTCTGTGAACTGAATGCGACCACGCTCGGTGAGTTCGCTCACACAGTGGCCGTCCTGTCCGACTCGGGTGTGCGAGCCGAAGCCAAGATCGAAACCAAGGTCGATGGTGTCGCTTCGCTCACGATGGAGCTGGTGGACATCGACGATCCGGTCGAAACGGGCGTCGAAACGATGTACGAGATTCGCGTGAAGAACGAAGGCTCGAAGCCAGCAGCCGGTGTCTCAATCGCCTGCGAACTCCCCGCCGGAATGCAGCTCATCACCGCGAAGGCTCCCGTAGACGCGATCGTCGAAGGACGACAAATCCTGTTCAAGTCGCTCGAACAAGTCGCTCCCGGCGGACAGGCCACCTTCAAGATTCACGTCAAAGGTGTGGAAGAAGGTAGCCATCGGATGCGAGTCCGCATGACCGGCGGCGGCCTGACCGAACCCGTCGTCCGCGAAGAAGTGACCAAGGTCTACTCGGACGAAAACTGAGTCGCTTTGACCATGAGCGAACTCGCTCAACACGATCAACAACGGGACCGTCTTCCAATGGAAGGCGGTCCTTTTTCGTTGGCACGCTGTGATGTCTGAGCGACTTGGTGATTCACCGTTCGTTACTCCTTCGGACTAAAGGCGGCACCAATTCCACCCGAATGAGCGACAACCACAATCGCGCTAGGTTGCTGGTAAAGCCCGCGCCGGGAAATCCGTGGTCATCCAATTGCATCACGAGGTCGGTTCGCCCGCATCGGTCTTCGGGTCGAGATCGACGATCCCCAGCGCTTCCATCCGGCGGTAGAGACGCGGTCGGTTGATGCCGAGCAGTTCCGCAGCGCGGGCTTTGTTCTGGCGACTCTCGGCCAGAGCCAGTTCGATTTGTTCGCGTTCGATCCGTTCGAGGAGTGGGTCGAGCAACTCGGGGCGCGGACGGCTCGACGGGCCGACTGTTTGCGCGCCGACACCCGCTCGAAATCGGAAGGGAAGGTGTTCGACTGCGATCAACGGAACGGCACAGACCGCTCGCGCCTCATCGATCACAGCCCGCAACTCGGCCGCGTTGCCCGGCCAGTTGTAGCGCCGGAACTGACGCCAGACTTCGTCCGTGAAGCCCCCCACTTGCTGAGCCGCACCACGATTCAACTCTTCGAGAAAGTGCTGCGCGAGCGGCTCCAAGTCCGCGCGCCGTTCGCGCAAGGGCGAGACCTCGATCACCAGCGTGCTCAACGCGAAATACAACTCGCGCGAGAACGTTTCGCGCTCGACCAGCGGTCCCAGCGGGTGCGTTGATCCGGCAAGGACGCGCGCGGCGTGCGGGCCGATGTTCGTCTTGAGCCACTCGATCAACGACCGCTGAAAGTCGGCCGGAGCGGCATCGACATGATCGAAGTAAACGGCACCGGCTCGCAGGACATCGGCCTGTTGGTCGTCGCGCATCCGCGTGAGCGTCGCTTCCAAATCCTCGGTCGCCGCGCGGCGGCAATCGAGCGACACGAAGGCTCGCTTGGCGAGCGGACTTTGGTAGTGCAACACGCGGGCGAGATGTTGCTTGCCGACTCCCGCCTCACCCACGAACAGCACCGACGCGGTCGAAGGCTGAGCCAACTGGATCTGTGAGAACGCCCGTTGCAGCTCCGCACTCTGTCCGACTAATGCTCCCTCACCGAACCGCCGCCGGATCGTTTGTCGCAACGAAGCTAACTCGGCGTGCAACCGCTGCGTGCTGGGAACACGCTCGTCAGTGGCAGTCACCGCGACCGCCACGATCACACCCAGCAGCGCGTTCACCGACTGATCGTCATTCGTCAGCGGATAGAACGAGATGACACGCTGGAGCGGATCGGCCTCGCGCCGCGGCAACAGTCCCTGCGCCACGACCGGCGTTCCCTGCCACACCTCTGGAGGAGGAGCCAGCGCCGCCAACAATGCCGCCGGACCGAGCGAGTCCGACTCCGAAACAAAGTCGCAGACTTGGCCTAGAACATCGGCCCCCTTCCACCCCGTCAGCCGTTCACACCCATGATTGAAGAAGACCAACCGCCGCTGCGCGTTGAGCACAAACAACGGCAGGTCCGTGTCCTTGAGCCAGGCTTCGAGTCGGCGAGTGGTACGGGCACGTTGGGGCATGATGAATCTGAAAGCGTGAACTGCGAGTCGGCGAAAGTTCTTCTGAGCGGGGCGGCGTCAGCCCCCTTGGCTCTTGGGCGTCAGCCCTCTTCGCTCGAGAGCCGTTCGCCAACACGAACCCGAAGCGCGAGCGAGGGGCGGCCCTTGCTCGCTTACGCTTCGAGTTGATGTGCATTTGCATCAGGTCTGTGTCTAGCGACTCACGCGGCCGCTGCCGCCCCCTTTCATCAGGGCTTCGATTTCCGAACGGGTTGAGTCATTAAAGTCGCCGCGAATGCTGTGCTTCAGGCAACTGGCTGCGACGGCGTAAGACAACGCGGTGTGAGGCTCCGCCAACTCGGGCGTATTCAACGCGAAGATCAGTCCGCCCGCGAACGCATCTCCGGCACCGACACGATCCACGATGTTCTTCATCTCGAACGGAGCGTACTTTCCGGAGTCATCGTTCGGGGCGAAGCAAGCGGTGTCTGATGCGACGTGGTAGAGCATCGCGCCCCAGTTGTTGTGGCTGGCCGAGATGCTCTCGCGCAGCGTGATTGCAACTTGTTTCACCGCCGGAAAACGTTTCGCCACCTGACGGGCCACATCCTCGTAGCCGCTCAAGTTGAGTTCACCCGCATCGACGTCGGTCCCCGCCGCGCGGATGCCGAGAACGTGATCGGCGTCCTCTTCGTTCGCGATGACCACGGTCACTTTCGCGAGCAACTTCTCCATCGTCTGTCGCGCCAACGCGGCGGGCGTGGTCCCCGGCTGCCACGTCCAGAGCTTCTTGCGAAAGTTCAGATCGCATGAGACGGGCACGCCGCGGCGTGCCGCTTCCTCGACAGCCACTTGCGAAACTTCTGCTGCCATCTGACTGATCGCCGGTGTGATCCCCGAGATATGAAACCATGTCGCCTGGTCGAAGATGCGGTCCCACGGATAACGGTCGGGCGGCGTGAGCGAGATCGACGAACCGGCCCGATCGTAGATGACCGTGCCGCCCCGCTGATTGGCTCCGTTCTCGACGAAGTAGATTCCGAAGCGGCCTTCGGGGACTCGCAGCAGCAGGCTGTCATCGACGCCGAACTTCCGCATCTCACGCGCGAACGCCTCGGTGATCGGATTGTCGGGGAGCGCGGTGCAGTACGCCGCGTCGCCCCCTTGCACGGCGATCGACACCGCGACGTTGGCCTCCGCCCCCCCGAACGTCGCTTCGAGCGAACCGGGCAACGTCTGAGTGACTCGCGCCCAACCGGGGGGCATCAACCGCATCATGACCTCGCCCAATGTGACCACTCGCATCGCTATCGCCGTCCTTTCTGATCGCGCCGAGTTTCTCAACGCGATGTGATTCCGATCTCCAAGTTGGCACCGTCCGCAGCGAACGGGAGGATAACGACGCAGCTCGCGCCGGTGAATTGACCGTCCGATGTTCGCAGGGCCAGCGCCTTGTTGGAGCGAGGCAAGTTGTAGGGTGTCGTCGAGTCTTCGAGACGCACCATTCACGCTTTGTTTTGGTGCGTCTCGAAGACTCGACGACACCCTACGTTGAAAAAGGCGATGGCCCTGCGATGTTCGCCCCCTTGGAAACTCGCGCGACGGTCTGCGAAGATGCGGTCGTTGCGAGACGTTTCCGCAACGGGGCCATTGTTGAGCGAAGGTGTTGTCGATGGATCTGACCACCGTTTTCAAACTAAGCATCTACGGGCTGACGGCCGCGGTCGGACTGGTTCTCGGCTCGGCTGAGAACGGTTGGATTCCGTTCGTGTCGTTGCCAATGACGCTGCTCGGCTATTGGTGGTGCGAGGTCGCCGTCGGCAAGAACGGTCGTCGGTTGCAGGGACTCGGTGACACGCTGTCGCTTGTGTTCGGCGGCGTGTCTCTCGTGGCGGCCACAGCCGAGTTCTTCGGCAACAACCCGGAAGGGAAACTGCTCTCGGGGATTCATCTGGTTGTGTACCTCACCTGGATCGTGTTGCTCCAGCGGAAGCACGAAACTCGCTATTGGCAGTTGTTGGTGCTGGGCGTGTTGCAGGTCGCGGTGGCCTCGGTACTCACGAACGGAACGTGGTTTGGGCTGAGCGTCCTCGCGTACTTGGTCGCGTCCACGTGGACGATGTCGGTGTTCTCATTGCATCGCGCGGCGGAAGAGTTTGATGTGGAACGACGCGCGGCGGAGGGCGTTCCCGTCGCGAACTCACCCCCACCAGTGAACAGCGCCACGACACAGATCAACAATCGAACCTCGCGGCAAAGCAGTCGCGCGATCGGAGCGATCTGCTCGGAAGACGGTTCGCAGTGGATCACCTGGCGGTTCGTCAGTGGCGTCGGATTGTGTGCGAGCTTGGGGCTGATTGTCGGTTCGATGTTCTTCGCGTTCATTCCGCGCGTGTGGGTTGGAACCACATTCGGTCTGGCGGACGATGAACTGCCACCCACACTGCGTCGGACGATCACGGGGTTGGCAAACGAAATTCGTCTGGGCGACATGCGCCCGATCCTAGAGAGCAACGATCCCGTCCTGACGTTGCGGCTGTTTGAGAACGGGACCAATCAACGCCTCAACCCGTTCACGTATGCCGAACGGCTCGGCCATCCCGAGCCGCTGTTTCGGGGCGTGATGCTCATCGATTACGAAGAGGGTCGCTGGCGACCAAACCGATTCGCCTCCGAGCAAGTCGAACGGCTCATCGAACAGCCACCGGCTCCCGCTTCCAATCGTTCAGCGTCACCTACAACGACGCTCGTGCGGCAAGAGATTCGTCTCGAACGCCTTGGCAACGACATCCTGTTTTGTCAGGGTCGAGCCGTCGCGATGAGCGATTCCGAGGGGTATCGCTGCGGGCGGAATCGGTATTTGGAAGGCATCGCAGTCCGCCGGGACTGGTTCAAAGAGCTGCCTGGCGCGGTGGACTATGTGGCCTATTCTGAGCTGCCCGCAGCTCGCGACGGTAGCGATGCAGGTTATGTCGCGTCCCGAAACGCGATCACGGCTTACCGGGTTTCCGAGTATCTGGAAAAGAAGCACTGTTCCAAGGTTCCCGATGCGTTGGAGCGACTGAAGGCTCACGCCAAGTCGGTGATTGCGACGGAGCAAAAGCGAGCCGGACGAGCGCTGACAGAATTGGAACAGGCTCGAGCCATTGAAGCACACCTGCGAGACTCGGGCCTGTACTCGTACTCGCTCACCATGCGGCCGCATCCCCTGAAGGTCGATCCGGTCGAAGACTTTCTCTTCAACAGCCACTCCGGTCACTGCCAATACTTCGCCTCGGCCTTGGGGCTGATGCTGCGGTCGATCAAGATTCCCGCGCGATTGGTGACGGGCTTCAAGGGGGGCGAAGTTCAAGCGGACGGAGTGCTGCTCGTTGAGAAACGGTATTCGCACGCTTGGGTCGAGGCGTGGATCGACAATCAAAAGTGGGTCACGTTCGACGCGACACCGGAAGCAGATCGAGCGGCCAGTGTGGCCGCCGTCGGTGCCAAACGCAGCATCTGGACCGCGCTGTCGTCGAGCCTGTCGGGTGCGTGGGAGTCGAACGTCCTGAACATCTCGCTCGAACGGCAAGAGGACTTGTTCTACCGGCCCATGCGCGAGGCGCTTACCGGCCTGCGAGATTATGTGGCCGATTTCACCGACTCACCGGCCTCCAGCCTGCTGAAGCTGTTCGTGTTCCTAGGCAACCCGCGGCAGTGGCAGACGACATCGGGAGTGATCCGGCTCGCGCTATTCGTCGCGTTGCTGTGGCTGCTTCGCCGCAGCGTGTTGCGACTCGGATTGAAATGGGGTTGGTGGCGTTCCAAGGCAGAAGCAGCGCCGCGCCGTCGCGTCGAGTTCTACGAACGCTTCGCGCGGCTCATGCAGTCGCACGGTGAACAGCGTCAGCCGGCCGAGACGCAGAGCGAGTTCATTCAATCGGTGACTCAACGTCTGGCCAACCGACAACGCACCGCCGTGTCCTCGCGCGAGGTCGCACCATCGCCCAGCCTCGTGCCCATCGGAGACCTCTTCTACCGAGTCCGCTTCGGCGACGAAGAGCTGCTCGTTGAAGAGGCCACGCAAATGAACGAACTCCTCACGCAGCTCGAAGAATCCCTCGGCAACGCCTCGAACAAGCCGGCCCGTTCGAGGTGAGACCTCTTGATTCGTCTGCTCACGCGGTTAAACGAGGCGAGATCATTCACTCAAAATGAGCCGGACGATGCGCTTCTTGCCCGCCTTCACGAGCATGTTCGACTCTAGCGCGACCGGCGTTTTGGGGTCTGAGACAGGTGACGTTTGATCGCCGCGAATGATCGAGATGCTGCCTTGTTGAATTAGCCGCGATGCTTCACTTGTTGACGTGGTGAGGCCCAGCGCTTTGAGCAACTGCGGTGCAACCAGTCGGCTGGCGGCGAGATCGGTTGCACAGTGCGGCAACTCCGCCGCCAGAGCTTTCAAGCTGAGCGAGACCGTCGGAATCTCGGACGGCAACTCGCCGCCGCTCACTTCACGCTGCCAGCGATCGGCCGCTTCGTTGGCTTGCTCGGCCGAGTGGTATCCCGCGATGACCGACTTCGCCAACCGGACCTTCGCCTCCTTCGGATGTCCCGCGAGGATCGCCTCGATCTCGGCCAGTGGGATCGCTGTGAGCAACTCAAAATACATCTTCATCACGCTGTCGGGGACCTGCATGAACTTCTTCATCATGTCGTAAGGCGACTCGGCGATGCCGATGTAGTTGCCGAGGCTCTTGCCCATCCGTCGTTCGCCGTCCAACCCGACGAGGATCGGCGACATCACGCCAATCTGCTGTGGCAGGTGCTGATCGCGTTGCAGATCGCGGGCGAGCATGAAGCTGTAAAGCTGCTCGGTCCCGCCGAGTTCGATGTCCGACTTGATCTCGACCGAGTCCCACGCCTGCATCATCGGGTAGAGGCACTCGTGCAAAAAGATCGGCGACGAGGCGGCGTAACGCTTGGCGAAGTCGTCGCGCGTCAGCATCTGTGCGACGGTCACTTTGCCGCACAGTTGGATCACGTCGGCAAAGCTCATCTTGCCGAACCAGTCGCCATTCCGATGGATCTCCGCCCGAGACAAGTCGATCACCTTACCGACCTGATGGAGGTAGTCCTTCGCGTTGGCTTCCACTTCCTCGGCGGTCAGCTTTTTGCTCCGCGCGTGATCGCGCCCGCTCGGGTCTCCCACCAGAGCCGTGTAGTTGCCGATGATGATCACCGCCTGATGACCCAGCTCTTGGAACTGCCGCAGTTTTCGGAGTGGCACCGTGTGGCCGAGATGGACATCAATGCCGGTCGGATCGATGCCGTATTTGACCCGCAATGGTTTGCCGGTTTCTCGGCTCTTGGCCAACTTCGCGGCCAGTTCCTCTTCAGGCACGATCTTCTCGACACCACGCCGGATGATGGCCAACTGTTCGTCAACGGGCAGAAAACTCATGGGCGAGGGACTCGAAGAAGGACTCAAGGGGAAAGGTGTTTGGAACAGGCACTCGCATTCAACGAGGCTGGATTCAAGCGACCCCAACGGGTTTGTCCCGGTGGCTCGCGGGCTTTTGGACTACTCGCTTCACGGATTCCATTGGACGCGGAAGTAGTGCAAAGACCTAGATCCACCGGGGCAAGCCCGGTGGGGACTGCTTTGTTGGTGACTGTGCCACTCAACTATTCCACCGTCAGCAACGCGAGGGCGAGCATCGTAGCGTTGAAGAGGCCGTGAATCACGACCACGGTCGCATAGTTGTGGCGTCGCTCGAAGACGCAGCCGAGGACCAGCGACAGCGGCAGCAGCGCGGGTCCATCCACCGGACCATGAATCGCGGCGAAGCTGACCGCAACGAACGGGATCACCCACCGCGCGGGAAGCACGGTCCTTAACCAGCTCTGCAAGATGACTCGAAAAATCAGCTCCTCCGACAGCGGCGCGATGACGACTGCGATGAGTACGACCAAGGCAATCGTGATCGGGTCCAGATTGTCTGTCATCAACGTCAACAAAGGGTTCTGCGTATCGCGCGTGCGAAACGGTGCCATCGCGATCATCGCGACGGCCATCGGCAGGATCGCCAGTTGGAAGCCGAACCAGCCGTGGCGCAAGGGGCTCGCCAGCGGTCGTCCTTTCAAACCGAACAGCCTCACCGAACGCCAGTCGTTTGCCAGCAGCAGCGCGATCAGCAGCAAGGTCGTTCCACCGCTGAGCGCCACGACGGACCACAAGGCAGCGTGCGTGATCCCGCGCGGTTTCGAGGCGACCTCGGGCGCAATCTTCGAGGCGAGGTGCAGTCCAAACCAAAGCCACGCTAACAGCAGAGCCAGTCGTTCGGAACCGCCGATCCAAGCGGCGCGCGGCTCGTCGCAGCGGTCGAGCCAACTCAGTCCCTGTTGTCGCCGTTGCCAGACTTTGACCCACACCGAGATGCCACCATACACGAGTGACATCAGCAGCCAAGCGGCCAAAAAATGGCGTGGAAGGTTGCGATGAAAGGAAGGCGGGGGCACTGTCGGTTCAAACCTCGCACTGCAGGGAAGCGTCTCAAAAATGTTGCCGCGCGGAGTATAAGGCGACCGGCAAGAGAAAGTAGACCCGACACTCCGTGGCGGGAGCGGTTCGTGACACGGAGTGACACGTCCACTTTGGGCCAATCGAGTCTTGCTGCTTGCCTAACTGCCTGTTGAAAAACGTGTGGCACGTTTCCAACGTGCCCGAAAACCAAGAAGTGTGAGCACGATGAAATCGGACTCCACGTGTTATTCAACAGGCTGCCAACCGGGATGACGTGGAACCTCAGTGCCGAGCATGCCTTTTCGTTTCGCGACAGGGCGTCGGTCGAGCAATCAACAGCGGAGCCGGATCACCAAGCTTCCATCATGTTGACGATGCGCCGCGCGAGTTGGTCGAGCGCGTCCTGCGTCCCGGTCGCCAAAGACTGGCCGACTTCGGGAGCGAACTCCGCCTGCGAACTGATTGGGATGGCGTTCGGCGACAGCGGGACTTCCTGCTGCGCGAGAACTTCGCCCGTTCTCAAATTTTCCCACTTCGTGACGATCATCAGCGAAACTTGCAGGTCGCGCGGGTCGTCGAACCGGTTCTCGCCGAGAACATCCTTGCGCGTCTGCACGATCTTTCCCGTCAGTCGCGTGTCCGCATCCAAGCCTTTGGCGAGCCGATACGGAGTTCGCTTGGAAATCTCTTTCTGCACGGCCTCGGTCAATTGGACTTCGATCCCGCGGCGGAAGGTCTCGTTCTCGAAGATCGGCACGGAGACCGTCCGAATCTCAGGGTTGAAGCCGTTGCCAACCGTGTAGCCACAGCCGGAGAGAACGGGAACCGCGAGCAGCAGCAGCAGCGCGAGGAGAACGGCCGTGCGACCCATGATCGGCTTCACGAACATTCTTGCGACGCTTGAGCCGGTCAGCGCGAGTCGATTCGTGGGTCGAAAAGTTCGGTGCGACATGTCGTCCAGAATTCAAATGGAGGACGGGCACTCATGCCCGTCCGAGTCGAAGGCCATTTACGAGACGGGCAAGAGTGCCCGTCCTACGGATCACCATTTTCCCGGAGGCCGTTCCACTCCCTCACAGTTTCGTTTTGCCCGACGCCGGAGCTTCGACTTCCTGTGCTTCATCGTCCGAACCAGCGGGCAGTCGGCGCGGAGGAGACCACGGGAGCCAGCCCCGTTTCTTGGCCGGGTCGTTCTTTCCGGAGGCCTCTCCGCCACGAGTCTCCTCGTCACGGACTTCCAGATCTTCAGAGGCTTCTTCAAACGGGTCGGTCATTTTGGGCGACCGCTTGAATGGGTTGCCAGACCACCGCGAAGGGGCTTCCTCGGCGGAGGCTTCCGGTGCGTAGCTCTGTTTAGCGGAAGCCGACTTCGTGGAGTTCGATGAGTTCTGCGAAGTGGCTCGCCCGAAGAGCGATGTCTTGGGAGGATCGACCGGTGCGAGCAAGGCTGCGCCGCTGGCATACTGCGGGCCGAGTTCTTCCAGTTGTCGACGTGCTTTCTCTGCGAAAGGAGATTCGGGGAAGCGGGCGATCACCTGATTGCAGTAGACGGCGGCCGCTCGTTTGTTGTCTTTTCTCAGCCAAAACTGGACCTGTCCCCATTCGCGTTCGGCTTTGGCTTCGTCAATCTGGGCCAGCTCCCGCTTCAACCGGTCCTTGTCTTCGATGTTGGGATAGAGCCGCAGCGTGCTCTCTTTCAGAAGCTCTGCTTCGGTCAACGTTTTCCCTTCGTACTCGGCACCTTGGTACGACATCAGTTTGACGTGCGAGCCGAGTAAGAACGCCTCCTGCAAGTGCGGGCTGTTCGGGAAGGTCTCACGCAGCATTTGGAAGAAGCGATCGGACTCGACGAAGTTTCCTTTGCGAGCGTGATGGCTCGCAACGAGCATCATCGCATCATCGGCCAATGGTCCCGTCGGGTCATTCATCCAGATCGCCTGCAACGCGGCGACACCATTTCCCGGCGTGTCGAACAGCGGCTCAGCCTTGTTCGTGAAGTTCGGAATGTACATCGGCTTACCACTGGGAGCGGCAGGCTCCTCGGCCGGAAGCTTGTGCTTCGGGTCGTCGTAGTTGACCTGTTGGACCTCGCCCAACTTGGCGACCTCGGGGAAGTTCAGCCAGACGCGACCGATCTTGAAGAGCCGCTCAGACACGACATCGAGGTGCCGCGTGGAAGGATATTCCCTGAGCAGAATCGCGTAGACATCGTGTGCCTTCGCATAGTGGTCCTGCTGGTAAGCGGCCTCGGCCTGCATGAAGAGCGCGTCCTCGCGGATGTCGCTTTTCTTGTATTTCTTGGCGACCTTTTTAAACGCTTTCTGGGCCTCAGCAAACTGCTCGTCTTTGTAGATGTCAGTTGCGGCGACGTACTCGTCTGTTCCGGCGAGCGGCTTGAGTGAGTCCGAATCGCTGCCGTCGTCGTTCTCGCGATCTCGCAGCCACATCAGATTTCGCAGGCGTCGCTCGGTTGGCCCCTGCACCTTGGTGATGTTCGGCGTGTTGTCTTTCAACAGCGCCGACTTCTCCCACGGCGTGACGCACCCCGCGAGGAGTGGGAGCAGACACCAAACCGCGACAACGCACAGAGCCATCGGCCCGCGCTGAGATCGCGATCGTTCATATTGTGATGTGTGCTGCATGGTCATCCATGACCGTGTGAGGGGAGCAGCCGGCAAACCGGAAAGCTCGTTGAACCGCGTAGGCAACGCCTCGCGCCATAGTAGGGGAAGCCTCCGGCTTGCCCGTCCTTCAACCGAAATCGCGGGCAAGCGAAAAGCTTACCCTACGTGCTAACTGAGGTACTTCAACATTTTTGGCCGTTTGCCCAGGATGTGCGACAGTGCGGTCGTTGTGACGTGTTTCGCTTCTTTATATTGCTGCGGCGTCAGGTTGAGCTGTCGCCACTCATCATCATCTTCACCGGAGATGACTCGCAGCACGGCTGCCGTTCCCGCGTGGATCGAAAGTTGTGTGTATTCCTCTTTTTGACAGTCCGGACAGATGAGGCCTCCCTGTGAGACCCAGAACCCGAACGTTCGTCCTTCCGTCAGTCGAGTGCCACAGGCGACACACGATTGAAAATCGGGAAGCTGTCCAATTTCCCGCAGCACCACCAATTCAAATCTGAGGATGCCGAGGCGTGTGGTTTCCGTGGTCGCGAACGAAGCGAGAGCTTCCTGTGCGGCCGCATAAAGTTCGAGATGGGGGTCGTAATCTTCAGTCAGCCCGAGCAACAATTCGGCGACGTAATAGCCCGCGTAAAGGCAGACCAAGTCCCGCTCTTGAGGATGAAATCGGGTGACAAGTTTGGATTCGGTGAGGAGATCGAGGCCAGATGTGTGCTTGCGGAGGAACACTATCTGACACGTCGCGAGCAGGTCAAGAGCGGATTCAAACGGTCCCTTGAGCCTCCGCCCCCCCTTGGCCAAGGCCGAAATCTTGCCGAATTCGCGCGTGAACAGCACGACGATGCGGCTGGTCTCACTGAAGTCGGTCACGCGCAGAATCAGTCCTTCCGCCTTCTCAGCAGACATGCGTCACAGTCCCGTTAGAGTGCAGAGCGATCCATTAACAGCCTGTTAAGTCGGCTCGCACAGTTCGTAGGCCGGACCAAGGGGTCCGGCCTACATTCGGCCGTCAACTCGCGCCACTGTCGTCGGTGATGTCTTGGCTGCTGAACTCGACATCGACCAGCGTGGTCACGCCGTTGAACGATCTCGGGTGATAGCCCTTGCGGAAGTGGAAGCGCCACACGAGATCACCGTTCAACTGGACGGCCTCTTCTTCGGACGGGATGAACGTCAGCCACGACTTGCCGGGAGCGACCTGTTCGTCCAACTTTTGGTCGGCCATGACGAACTCGCTGTAAACGGGATGGTCGTAGACATACAGCAACGTCCCACCCTGCTTGCGATCGGCCGCCGCTCCCAAAAAGTTGTTGGCGTAGACGGTTTCACCGAACGACTTGTTTTTGCGTTTGAACATCAGCATGGCGTCGAGCGGAGCGAAGGTCTGATCGCGCGAGACGTTCTCGAACTTCAACCACAGCTTGAGCAGCGGCTCGGTCGGTGAGCGTGCCTCCGCTCCCTTCTCGCGACCGTGTTCAAACTTCACGATGCCGCGCGTCACTTTCACGGGCGTCACCTTCACGCTGCCGAACCGCTCCGACTGACCGAGCCGGAGGACGTGCCCCGGTGCGAGATCATTCTTCGGCGCGTAATACGTCAGCGCGACTTCGCCCCCCTTGCGCGTGGGAACCTTGATATCGGGCAGGCTCTCCAAGGGGTGAGCTTTGACGAAGAACAAGAGATAAGACAGCACGATCGTGACGGCGCTGGCATAACTCCCGACGAGGAGTAGCAGCATCGCGAGCTGTCGGTGACGGGCTTCGACCGCATCTGCGGAATACGTGGGTGTCAGGTTCAAGCCCAACGGTGAATCGCCGGTGATCGCACTCGTCACGGAGTCCGTCGCAACAGCACTATCAGACGTTGGAGAGTCTGCCGCCGCGAACGCCGCTTCGGGCAACGCTCCAAAATGGAATTGCTGCGACGACGACAGCGCGAAGTCATCACCGCCCAAACTGTTCATCTCTGAAGCGTTCGAGGCTGCGGTCCCCATCGACGATGGGCCGAACATCAGAGTGGGCGACTCCACATTGGAGGGACTTTCGGCCGGTGGAGTCTCGGCGGTGGCGAAAGGCGGTACGTCCGGCGTGCGTCTCTCCATGAAATCCCATGCCCCGGCCGAGACGATCCCAGACGGAGGCTCGTCCGTTTGAGCGGGGGTTTCCGCGAACGACGGAAACGCGGCGGGTGGCTGATCGATCGATACCGGACTGGAAGGGGGTGCCCAGCCCATCAATGGCGAAGTGAAGCGTGCTGGTTCAGTCGCGGCGGATTCCGAAACGCTCGATGTCTCCGACAGAACGGGCTCGTCCTTGGAGAGAAAGAGATTCGGAGCGCTGTGCCAGCCGAATTCGGCCTCGTGTTCCAAGGTATCGTCATCACTGCCACTAAAAATGTCCGACGCTTCCACAGCCCTCATCGGTGGTTCGTCTGTGACGTTGGGAGACCAGCCCCCGTCCGCACCAAAATTCAGTTCGATGTCGCCGGTATCGACTTCGCCGGTCGCCGCGGGAGCCGCGCTGACTGCGGCAGGCTCCTCCACGGCCGTGTCTCCTTCGATGACATTTTCCAAGAGTTCTGCGGTTTCCATCGGGCTGATCTCGACAGATAAGGCACCCGTACTCGGTGGCCTGTCGAGTGTTGAGGGTGGGGCGGGGATCAGCTCCGGAGACAATCGATCTCCCGCGTCGTCCAAAACTTCAGAATGCTCGGGAGCGGGAATCGAAAGGTGGACTCCACAATGGGGGCACGCGACCACGACGCCCGGTGTCTCAATCAGCAAACGACCGTGGCACTGACCGCAAGTCACTTCCATCGCCATTACGTCCCTCTCAGATCACTCTCGTGTCACTCATGTTGCACTGCGCTAAAGACCGCCATTCGATTGTGACCGTCCGACCATCGCGTTGCAAACCGGCTGTCGATTGCCAGGTGATGACACCCAACACCGGCACGCCACCGCGCGCGGTGATCTCTACTGAGTTGTCGGTCGCCAGCGCGAGATCATCTTCGGGACGAGCCTGATTCAACACGATCCCGGCCACGCGCAGACCACGTCGCTCCGCCGCTTCGATCGTCAGCAAGGAATGATTGATCGTGCCCAAACCGCACCGCGCGACCACGATTAGCGGGTAGCCGAACTCCCGCGCGAGGTCCGCGCCGTTCGTGGTCTTACTGACGGGAGCCAGCAGTCCGCCTGCCCCCTCCACAACCAACACGTCAACTCGACTCGACCAATGATCGGCTCCCGACTTCAACAGCGCGAGATCCACCGTCCGTCCTTCCGCGCGCGCGGCCAACGGCGGAGCCAGCGGCGCGAGAAACCGCTGCGGACAGATCGCCTCGTCGGACAGCGTGTCGCCTGGCCACTCGTCTCGTACCGCCTCGCGCAGTCGTTCGATGTCGTCCCACCGTGCTCGGCCACTCGTGTCGAACTCGGCTCCCGAACAGACCGGCTTGTAAACGCCCACACGCACGCCGCACGAAACCAGTTGTCGCGCGATCAACGACGCAACGTGAGTTTTCCCGATGCCCGTGTCGGTCCCTGTCACAAACAGTCCCGCAGGTGGAACGAGTAGACTCACAGAAACACTTTCGCGAGGGAGAGTAAGTGGGCCGCAACCCGTAGCTCAGGCGGCTCGCCTGAGACCTGAGAAGAGTCACCAACCGCAGGCGAGCCGCCTACGTTACAAAATGAGTGCCAACCAATAGGCAGTTTGTCCGTGAGTAGTACGTGGCCTTGCGAGCCTGCACAAGGAGTCCCTCTTCCGAGACTCACCGGCGGAGCGGCTTCGCGCACGGCAAAGTTCGCCTGACCGGCACAGCCTCCGGCTGGGACTATCATCGCTGATTGACCGAGGTTTTTACCGCTCCTACACTGACGCCACGTTGGACGAGCGTCAACGAATGAAGACGCGACTACGGTTGCTTCACCCGCCGACTCCCTCGTCGGACGATTCCACATCGGGCGAAATTCTCTGGAGGAAACTCATGCGATTCTGTGCAAGCTCGAATCAATGGCGAACGCTCGGCGAGGTTCATCGCGCGACGACGAGTGCGTGTCTGGCGCTCGGACTGTGCGCCGTCTTGGCAACCACCACCTCAGCCTACGGACAAGCTCCCGCCAAAAAGGCCACCAGCGAAGAGAAGACGCTGTCCACGAAAGACAACGCCAACGTCGCCATCACCTACTTCAAGGCGACCGGCGGACAAGACGCTCCCGTGGTAGTCATGCTCCACGGCAAAGGGGGCAGCCGACAGGTTTGGAAGGCGTACGCGGAAGCATTGCAGAAGGCGGACTTCGCCGTGGTGACGGTCGATCTGCGCGGCCACGGTGAAAGCACCGGCGGCGGTGGAGCGGCAGCCACCGGCAAAAAGGCCGACACGAGTGCTCCCGGAAAACGCGAGTACGCCGCGATGGTCGCAGGGGACATGGAGGCTGTGAAGAATTTCCTGCGCGACGAACACCAACTGAAGCAGCTCAACATGAACAAACTGGCGATCGTCGCCGCCGACATGAGCACTCCCGTGGCGATCGCGTACACCGAACTCGACTGGAAAAAGACCCCGTACGACGACGCTCCCACTCTCGCCCTGAAGACGCCGCGCGGTCAGGATGTGCAAGCCCTCATCCTGCTCTCGCCTGAGACCACTGCCCCAGGACTCAGCGTCTCTAAGTCAGTCGATTTCATCCGGGTCATCGGGCGTCCGGTGCTCATTTGCGTTGGGACCAAGAGCAAGTCGGATCTCACCACCGCCAACAAGATGCACGACCAACTTGCACCGAAGAAAGAAGAGAAGGAGCAGATCATCTACATCGAACGGTACGAATCACCGCTCGGAGGAACCAACTTGCTGAACAAGAACCTCGGCGTTGAGAAACACATGTTCGTGTTCCTCACCAAGCACCTGAAGGACCACAAGAGCGACTGGCGCGACCGCCGCAGCAAGCTCGACCTTTGAGTCTTGGTCGCAGGCCGTCAAAAAATATGGGGCACGCGGGAAGCGTGCCCCATTTGCTTTGAAAGCCTCAAGGTGATTGTTGATGCCTCGTTCTGACGAAGCACTCCCCGCACTCACGGCACGGTCAGTTCGCTCTTCCCTTCGGCACCTTCAGTACCCGTTTCTTTGGCCTTCATTTCGATGGTCACTTCACTGACTGGCTTGAAGGCGTCGCGAGCTTCCTGAGCGTCCTTGACCTCGCGCGTGATCTTCGCGCTCCAACGAGCGACACCGAACGGCACATCGGGACTCTTCCAGATCGTCGATTCTTGCACGGTCCGACTCGTCGTCCGCTCGATCGAAATCTGTCCTTGCAGTTGCTGCGCTTGCTTGACCGCTTCAATCCCGACCTCGGGATCGATACTCGCTTCCACGACCTTCAACTCGCGGTAATAGCCAACGAGAATGCCGAGCGGATAGAGCTGAAGTGCCGGTTCGGTCAGCGGCTTCGGATCGGCTTTGCCAACTTTGCGGTAGCCCTTCACCAGCGGCAGGAAGCTGACTGGAACCTTGTTCTGATCGACGTTGGACGCGATCACGGACGACTCGGGGATCAAGACTTTGTAAATCTCGGAGCCGGTCAGACCGGTGTCGATGTTGCCGTCTTTTTCGCGTCCGCGATCAATCTTGATCTCGATCCACCGGCAGGCGGTCATCTCGCCGCGATACTCGGCCATCTCCGAACCGACCGACTTGATCCAGACCTTCTCGATCCACGGGCTGATGTCGAGTTTCCCTTCGGCCGAGTCCGGCCGAATCTCGCTCTGCGTGTACGAGCCTTCAAAACGCACCCAAGTGCCGTCGGGAGGCAACTGGCAGACAACTCCCTGCGAATAGGCCAACGGAGCGAACGCCGCCTGAGCGACCAAACAAACCAGACCCGCGACGAACGCCTTCATTGCAGCCATTCCTTTAACGTTGTTGCCATCCAACCACGGGTCGAAGTCTGGCAGACAGTTGCGGGAGTGACAAGACCGATTCGTCGCGTCCCAGCCGTTCATGCCATTGGCTTTCACGGTTGTTTCAACCCTGACGAGTTTCGCGCCCACGACACGGCAGCTACGATGCCACCGCTCTTGATGACCCAGTCGTTTCACACCTCCCACACAGCGACCCCCATTCCGATGACGACCGCCGATCGCTCGATTTCACCATCGCCGTCCCTCACAGATACCGCCGTCCCGCGCACAATCGGCAAGGTCTATCTCGTTGGCGGTGGTCCCGGCGATCCCGGCCTGTTGACGCTCAAGGGGGCCGAGTGCCTGCGTCGCGCGGACTTGATCCTGTACGACGGCCTCGTCAATCCCATGCTGCTCCGTCACGGTCATGCGGCCGTTGAGAGAACGTGCCGGGCAGAAGGGCCGCTCGGACGCTTGCTCCCGCAGGACGAAATCAATCGCCGACTGATCGCCGCTGCCAAGGAAGGCAAAACGGTCGTGAGGCTCAAAGGGGGCGACCCGTTCATCTTTGGACGAGGCTCCGAAGAGGCGGCAGCACTCGCAGCGGAAGGGATCCCATTTGAAGTCGTCCCCGGCATCACCGCTGCCACAGCGGCGGCGGTCTACACGGGAATCTCGCTCACGCACCGCGACCATGCGTCGGCGGTCGCCTTCATCACCGGACACGAAGACCCGACCAAGCCCGCCACGGCACTCGACTACAACTCGCTCGCCCACTTCCCCGGCACGCTCGTCTTCTACATGGGGCTGCATCGGTTGGAGGCAATCACGTCCGCCTTGATCGCAGCGGGCAAACCGGCCGACACGCCCACCTGTGTCGTCTGTCGAGCGACTCAACCGCTGCAACGCTCCGTCACGGGAACACTGAACGACATCACGTCCCTCGCGAAGTCCGCCGGACTGCAACCGCCTTCGCTGGTCATCATCGGCGACTGTGTGAAGGTCCGCGAACAAGCGAGTTGGTTTGAAGATCGTCCGCTGTTCGGCCAAGTCATCGGGATCACGCGCCCCGAGGAACAAGCCGACGATGCCGCACAACAGGCTTACGAATTGGGCGCTCTTCCCGTGATGCTCCCCACGATTGAGATCACGCCCCCCGACGATTGGTCCGAAGTCGATGCCCTGCTGCCGCGACTTCGCTCGTTCGACTGGATCGTCTTCACGAGCGCGAACGGCGTGCGAGGGCTACTCTCGCGTCTCTGGCAAACCGGCGGCGATGTCCGATCACTCGGCCAAGCCAAGCTCGCGTGCATCGGTCCCGCGACGGCCGCCGTCCTCGAAGAGTTCTCACTGCGAGCCGATCTCATCCCCAATGAGTATCGCGCCGAAGCACTTGCCGCCGCATTGAAGCCGCACATCGCCAACCGTCGCGTCCTCTGGGCGCGCGCCTCACGCGGACGCGAAGTCCTCACCACGGAACTGACCGCCGCCGGAGCCACCCTCGAACAAATCGTTGTTTACCAGAACCGCGACCTGACCGAGTTGCCGCGCTCGGAACTCGACCGCCTAGAACGAGGCGACCTCCACTGGATCGGCCTCTCCAGCCCGTCGATCGCCCGTTCGTTCGCACGCCTGCTGACGCCCACCGCGCGACAGCATCTCGGTGTGAAGACTCGGCTCGCCAGCATCAGCCCCGTCACCACCGCCGCCGCTCAAGCCGTCGGCCTCCCCATCGCCGCCGAAGCGACCGAGTTCACCTGGCCCGGCCTCTTCCAAGCCATGATCGCCGCACACCAACCCGAAGCGTGAGCGAGGACGCGAAACCGAAATCCAGCCCCGTATCCGCGCGATCACTTGGGTCACAAAATGCGGTGGCAATCGTCTGCGCTCGTTTTACTTCTTCGCCTTGCCCTGTTCCGCGCGAGGCAGCGGCGCACCAGTGGCTCCTTGTTGAGCGTATTCGGTGCTGCGAGCCGTCCACAGCTCAGCCAACTCGTTCACTTTCTCGGGCTGCTTCGCGGCGAGGTCGTGCATCTCAGAGCGATCCTGACTGAGGTCGTACAACTCCCAAGCCGCGTCGGCTCCGGCGGCCGTGATCTTCCAATCGCCGTGTCGCAGCGCGCGGTTGTCTTGATGCTTGAAGAAGAGTGGCTCGTGTTGGCGAACGTCTTCCTTCGCGAACGACGCCACCAGACTGCGTCCGGGGAACGATGGACGCGACTCTTCGTGGAAGGTCTTCGGCGCGGGAAGGCCCGCCAGTTCGAGCAGCGTCGGCGCGATGTCCACCAAGTGACCGGGCGCTCGCCTCAGTTCGCCCTTCGTAGCGATCCCGGCTGGCCAGTGAGCGATCAGCGGCGTCGCGATCCCTCCCTCGTGAGTCCAATGTTTGTGTTTGCGGAACGGCGTGTTCGCGGCCGTGGACCAGCCGGGACCGAGGCCCAGGTAACTCTTCGCGGAACCGAGCGGCGCGGCGGGATCGTGCATGTCGCCGCGAATGATTTGCTCGGCACTCGCTCCGTTGTCTGACGCAAAGAAGATGAGCGTGTTGTCGAACGCCTGCATCGCTCGAAGCTGCTCCAGCACGCGACCGATCTCGCGGTCCATGCGGTCCACCATCGCAGCATGAATCGCCATCTTGGTCGCTTGGAATTGTTGCTGCTCGGCGGACAACTCCGTCCACGGAACCGCTCGCCCCACCTCACCCGCCCCGATCTTCGTCTTCAAACCCGCTTCATCCACGTTCCATTTGGGAAACGTCGTTCGCTCGGGCGCGGAGAGGTCCGCCGCGTGGAGGCCCAGCTCGCGCTGTCGTTTCCAACGTTGCTCGCGGACCACGTCCCAGCCCTCGCGATAGCGGTCCTTGTAACGCGCGATGTCCTCGGGCAAAGCGTGCAGCGGAAAGTGCGGTGACGTGAAGGCGAGATACAAAAAGAACGGCTCGCCTCGATGCTGCTGTTGATGTTCATTCAAGAACTGCACGCCCCGTTGCGCGACGGCTGTCGTGACGTAATAGCCTTCGTCGAGCGAGGGCGACGCGATCTGCTGGTCGTTCAACGTGAGTCGCTGCGGATTGAAGAACCGGTCCTGGTCGGCGATGTCATACGACCGCTCGAACCCTCCGGCGAGGATCGGTCCATCGACGTGCCACTTCCCCGTCTGATACGACCGATACCCGGCAGGCTTCAGCAACTGAGGCACCAGCGCGGCCCACTTCGGTCGTTGCCCCTGAGGATCGCGATTGACCTGCTGCGCGTAATAACCCGTCAGCAACGCCGCCCGGGAAGGCCAGCACCGTGCCGTGTTGTAAAACTGCGAGTACCTCAAGCCATTCGCCGCCAACTTGTCGAGATTCGGCGTCGCGATCTCACCGCCATAACAGCCCAGGTCCGAGAACCCCAGATCGTCCGCCAAGATGAACACGACATTTGGCTTGCTCGCGCTCGACTGATCGCGGCCCACTTTGTCTGCTGCATGGCTCGACTGCGACAGACTCACCAACGCGAGTGCCACGATGAAAAATCGGAACGACATTCGACAAGACATAACGGCACCTCCAAGTGGACTGAGTCAAACAAATCTGCGAGATGAGACCACGCGCGGCCAGCGATGAGAACTCCGAGCGGGGCGGCGTAAGCCCCCCCGGTTCTTGGGCGTAAGCCCTCTTGAGAAGAACCGGGGGGCTTACGCCGCCCCGCTCGGAAACCTCTCGCTTTGTGCTGCGAACGGTACAAGCGTTCGTCGTATTCGGCATTCGCCCTCTTCGCCGCACTTCTGTAACCGACCGCGTTGTGCAACGGAACTGACTCTTCGGTGTGGCTGATTGACCGCGCCAATCCCCGACGTGATACTCGCCCGCCTTGACGAACTGCCTTCCCTTACGTGGATTGAGGATCGCCTCATGCCGGTCAGATGTTTCTCTGTCTGCTGTGGATTGCTACTGCTGTCGGGCGTGAACGCCTTCGCTCAGGAGGCCGCTCCGGACGATGTCTATTCGACTCGCGTGAAGCCGCTGTTGGCGAAGCAGTGTGGGGAGTGTCACGGCTCGAAGAAGCAGATGTCGGGGCTGAGGATCGACTCGGCGAAAGGGATGCTCGAGGGAGGCGACAGCGGGACGGCCATCGTCCCCGGTGACTCGGCGAAGAGTCTGCTCGTGCAGGCCATCTCGGGGGCTGAGGGTGTGTCGAAGATGCCGCCCGAGGGACCGGCGCTCAGCGCCGATGAGATCGCTCTGATCCGCAAATGGATCGACGACGGAGCCAAGTCTCCCGCCGATGAGATCACCGCCGCAGCCGCTTCCAAACAGAGCGATCACTGGTCGTTCCAGTCCGTCCGGCGATATCCCGTTCCCGACGTGAAGCAGCCCGCCGCTGTGCGAAGTCCGCTCGACAGCTTCGTCGTCGCGCGACTCGATCAGGAACGGATCGCGCCGTCGCCCGAGGCGGATCGCGCAACGCTCTTCCGCCGCGCGACGCTCGACCTGCTGGGAGTCGCTCCGAGTCCCAATGAACTCCACGAGTTCCTCAACGACGCCGCGCCCGATGCCTACGAACGGTTGATTGATCGGCTACTCGCCTCGCCTCATTTTGGCGAGCGCTGGGGCCGCGATTGGCTCGACGCCGCCCGTTACGCCGACTCGAACGGCTACACGCGCGACCAGCCACGCACGATCTGGAAGTACCGCGATTGGGTCGTCGATGCCTTCAACCGCAACCTGCCGTTCGATGAGTTCGTCATCGAGCAACTCGCCGGTGACATGCTCCCCAACGCGCGGCTCGACCAGATCGTCGCGACCGGATTTCACCGCAACACGCTTATCAACGAAGAGGGCGGGACCGACGCCGAGCAGTTCCGCATCGAAGCGGTCGTCGATCGCGTGAACACCACCGGCACGGTCTTTCTCGGACTGACCGTCGGCTGCTGCCAGTGTCACGATCACAAGTACGACCCGCTCAGCCAGCGCGAGTACTACCAACTGATGGCCTTCTTCAACAACGCGGCCTTCAACGGCGGAGACCCGGCCGCGCCGCGCATCGACGTGCCATCGCGCGAGCAGTTCGAGCGAGGTGAACCCGAACGCCAAAAGACGATCCGCGCCGAGATCGCGAAGCTCGACAAGGAAATCAAAGCCTCGACCGAAGCGATCCTCAACGATCAGTACGAGTGGGAGAAGACGCTCACCGACGACGACAAAAAGAAGCTGCCGTTCAACGTGAAGAACGGTGTCGATCTGCCGCCGCGCGACCGCTCGGCCGTACACAAACGCGATGTCGATGCCCACTTCCGAAGTCAGCCGGTCGCGCGAGAAAAATATCCGCAGCTCGAACAGATCGCGAAGCTCCGCACCGACGAACCGAAGTTCCCCTCGACGATGGTCATGCAAGAACTGGCCGAACCGCGCGACACCTTCATCCACCTGCGAGGCGACTTCCTCCGTAAAGGAGCCAAGGTCGAGCCAGCCGTGCCAGCGGTGCTGGGGAAGGTTGAGGGTCGAGGGTCGAGGGTTGAGGGGCAGAAGGAAGAACCGCTGCCCGACGCGCCGTCTTCGCACCCCTCTTCACCATCAACTCGCCTCGACCTCGCTCGCTGGCTGACCGCACCCGACAACCCGCTCACCGCGCGCGTCACCACGAACCGCATCTGGCAGAAGTATTTCGGCCGAGGTCTCGTCGAAACCGAGAACGACTTCGGCACGCAAGGAACGCCGCCGTCGCATCCCGAGTTGCTCGACTGGCTCGCCAGCGAATTCACAGCCTCATCGTTGTCTTCTTCTGACCCTCAACCCTCAACCCTCAACCCTCAACTCCCATGGGATACCAAACGCTTCCACCGTCTCCTCGTCACCTCAGCCACGTACCGCCAGTCCTCGCGCCACCGGTCCGAGTTGGCTGAGAGCGATCCGGTCAACAAGCTCCTCGCGCGGCAGAGTCGTCTACGCCTCGATGCCGAGATCATTCGCGATGCGGCTCTCGCGGCGAGTGGCCTCCTCACGACAGAGCTGGGCGGACCACCGGTCTATCCGCCACAACCCGACGGCGTGTTCGATTTCACTCAAGATAAAAAACCGTGGAAGACCGCAACCGGTTCCGACCGGCATCGCAAGGCGATGTACACCCAGCTCTGGCGGTCGAGCCTCTATCCCGCGATGACGGTCTTCGACTTCCCCGACGCCAACGTCACGTGTACGCGTCGAGTCCGCTCGAACACGCCGCTGCAAAGCCTGACGCTCGCCAACGACCTGACGTTCATCGAGTTCTCGCGCGGCCTCGCCTCGCGCTTACTCAGCGCACCGATGAGCGACGACTCGCAGCGCATCACGCTCGCCTGCGAACTCTGTCTCTCGCGAACGCCCTCGTCTCAAGAACTCGCCCGACTGCGTGGCTACCTCGACGAGCAGCGGTCTCACTTCGCCAGTGACCTCAAGTCCGCCACCGACTTCGCCCCGAAGCCGCTCCCCGCCGATGTTGCCGCGCCCGAAGCCGCCGCCTGGATGGCCGTCTCCCGCGTGCTGATGAACCTCGACGAATTCATCACCCGCGAGTGACCAACGTAGCCTTCATCACTCCGCGTGAAGAAAGCCGTGCGCGAGTTCAGCCACTACTGTTCCAAGCACGTCGGATTCCAATCGGCTTCCTTCACGCGGAGCGATGAAGGCTATTTTCCCGCCGACTCATTCAACTCGGCCAGCTCGACGAGCAGCCGTTCCAGTTCGAGCAGATACTCGTCGCTCGGCAGCTTCGATTTGCGATCGCGCAGCGCGAGGACGGCTCGTTCGAGTTCGTTCCGCTGCTTGAGCACATCGGGCGGCAGCGCGGAATCGGTTGAGTTCTTGACGAGGTGCCACTGATGAGCGTGCTGTCCGTCGAGCGGCTTGCCGTCCTTGGTCTCTTCGAGCGGCATGAGGCCGCGAAACTGATCGGCTCGCACGCCGAGGCCATCGCCGCTGTCGTCGAGCAGCGCGTGTTCGGTCAGTAAGCGACCGTCGGTCGAATAGAACTCCGCCGTGCGGCGTGACGCGGCGAGATACGCCTCCCACAACGACGTTTGATTGTCCTTATCGAGATCGGCCTGCGGGTCGGCGATGGCTCGTGAAATGAAGTCGCCGAACCGCGTGAAGTTCTGCTCGGCCCCGCTCTTCGTCGCTGCGATCACGACTCGGTTCGGTCCCGATAGCGCGCCGAGAAACGGTGCGCTGGCAGCAGCACAGTTCACAATCGCCGTCGGCCGCGCGACCGGCTTCAACCACTCGGCCAACTCCCTCGCCGAAACATCCGGCCCGCGCAGATTGAACTTTGCCTCGCGCTTATCAAACGTCCCATGCCCGATCAGCACGATCCACAACTCGGCGTGCGTCTCCTTGGAAGCCGCTGTAATGGCCGACTGCAACCGCGTCCGATCGACTTCCTTCGAGTCACCCGCCTCACGCCCGATTGCGATCACTTCATGCCCCGCCTGCTTTGCCGAGACGATCCACCGATCAGCCCACTCCTGAAACAGCTTCTCATACGTCACGGCTCCTTCCGCCCCGACAACCACGATGACGGTCGGCTGGCTAGTCACGTTGGCGTTTGTATCGCTAGCCACATCCGCTGCGCAGAGGCCGCGTGATGAACCAATACTCGGCAGAAATACGCACGCGAACAGAAACAAACGACTAACGGTCGTCAATCTGATCGCCCTCGTCGTTCCACCCGTTGCCCACTGCCCACTGCCCACTGCCTTCTGCCCGTTCGTCATCACGGTAACCCCCGATAGCGTCTCAGCCCCCACTCGCCACACAAGCAGCCGACGATCAGCAACCAGACCCACGACTGATGCCACAGCGGTGTGGTGTAGGCTTCGGTGAGCGGCGCCTTCTTCATCGGTAGCGACTTCACGAACGCTTCGAGGTTGTCTACTGCGACCACCTCTCCCCCGGTCTGCTTCGCGAGCGCAGTCAGTAGATCAACATTCGGGGCGACGCGCTGGAACTCTTCGGCGGCGGGGTCGGCCACCCAGCCGGTCTCGCTCATGCCGAGCGGCTTGCCGTCGCCATCGATCACTTCGACACCCACGTGATACTTGCCCGATTGCCTCGACGCGAACGTTGTCTCGTACAAGCCCGCTTCGGCGAGCGACGGTTCGGCTGGCTGAGTCACCGCCGTCCCGTCGGGTAGCCGCAGCGTGACGCTCACCGCCGCGTTGTCTTGAGGCTGGAACTCGTTCGTCCGGATGCGGGCTTCGAGGCGAGTGAGTGGCTGGCCGACATCGTCTCGCTCGGCGACCTTGAGTTCGATCCGATCGGGTACGTCGGCGATGAGCCATCTGATCATCTGACGCCACGCTTTGCCGAGGTCATCTTTCTCGCGTTGCTCGTCGGTTCGATCGAGCTGCCAGCGCCAGAAGTCGCCGAGCAACATCGCCGAACAGCGGCCGCGACCGAATCGCTGCACCGCCAGCGCGGGATGCTTCTGTCCCGCGACATCGGTCACTTCCGCGATCACCGTCGCACCGGGCTTGAGTCCCCCCGTGCGATTGAGCGTCCGAAAGCTCGGCAGTTCTTTGAGCCGCTGTTGTTCCTCGGTCTCCGTCGAACGGAGCCGCGCCCACGGCTGGAGCCAGCCGTCGCGAGTCAGCGCCAACCGAAAGCCGGTCGCGACCACCGCGTTCTCCAGCGCTGAGGCCGCGTCCAGATAGAGCGGCAACATGCGACCAACCGGTGTCTTCTCATAGCCACCGTGATGGAAGGACTCCGCCCCGCCGAGCATCAGCAACCCGCCGCCTCGCTCGGACACGAACCGCTCCAACAGAGCAAGTTGATCGGCGGTGAAGAACTTCGCTTCGAGATCGTCCACGATGACCGCGTGATAGTGATAGAGGTCCTCGGCCTTCTTCGGAAAGCCGTCGCGCAGCTCGTTCGGATCGCGCGTGTTGAGCCTTACCAAGACCGGCTGATCGTAACGCTCGGTCTCTTCGGTCGTCCGGTCGAAGCCGCGGAACAACGGGTTCGTCGATTCCCCGTCTTTGCTACGCCAGTCGAACTTCGGCTCGCGCCGCGCCACGCGGATCACGCCCGTCAGATGAACTTGCTCGTCCGATTCGATCGCTCGCTTCAGGAACTTGAACTCCCAGTTCGGCCGTCCCGACAGATAGAGGATGCGATACGGCCCGGCTCCGCGATCAACTGCCACCAACCGCCGGTTGTTCGCCGCCGTCGATTCGTCTTCAACCTTGATCGCGTCCGATGCGATCTTCACCTCGTAGTACGACAAGCCCGGTTTGAGCGGCTTGATCTGAAACCGAAATGCCAGCGGCGACGAGTCACCACCAAACGTCTGCGTCTCTTCCTTGACGACCTTCCCGTCCTCATCAAGCACCTTCGCCGTGACCTTCGACTTGGCGAGGCCGAGCTGCGACACATCGGCCTGAATCGTGACGGGCGCATCCTCGAACGCGGTCGTCGTCACGGTGAGGTGGCTGATCGCCAGATCGCGATGTCCGTCGCCGCTGCCGACGACCACGGGATAGATCGGCGGCAACCCGGTCGCATCGAACGTCGTCGGCGAGTCAGTCGCAATGCCATCGGTAAAGAGCATCACGCCCGCCAACGGTCGATCCTTGAACCGGTCCTTCAAGTTGGCCAGCACCGCGTGAAGGTTCGTCCGCGACCCGGCAAACTCCAACCGCGAGAAGTCGGCCACACTTTGCAGCCGCGCATCGAAGGCATACCGCCGCACGTCAAAGTCCTGCGCGAGCCGCACCTGCCACGGAGCCTCTTCATTCGTCAGCAACCCCTTCAGCGACCCACCGCGCGCCCCGTCAGCCCCCGGGTCGCGAATCGTCAGACTCTGGCTGTCATCCGCCAAGATCGCAAACAGATTCGCCCCCGGCCGCGCCCGCTGCCCACTCCACAACGGCTCCATCAGACAAAGACAAAGCAATCCCAACGCGACCAACTTGCACGCCCCCGCCATCCACCGAGTCTGCGTATCGAGCAGCGCCGTCGAATACCGCCACCCAACAACCAGCGCGGCAATCGCCACCAATCCAAGTGCCGGCGCGATCCATTCCCGACCGCCAATGACGAGTGCTGCGAGCATGTGTTGCGAGTCTTCATCTTGTCCCCTCTCGACCGTCGTCGGCGGAGAGGGCTAGGGTGTGGGAGCTTCGTGTTCGGGTGGGAGCTGTCAGTCGAAGCGTAGGGTGCGTGGAGTCATCGGAACGCACCACGATGGTTACCAACATTTCCGTTCCGGTGCGTTCCGAAGACTCCACGCACCCTACATCACCGTCGTTTGTCCAATGCCGATCTTCCTGTCTCGCAATCAAATCCAAGGAATTGTGCCAGTTCAAGTGCTAGGTTTCTCGCAGTTGCCTCATCACATTCCCTGACGATCCTCACCACCGTCTATGATTTGGCGGCAGTCAGGAGAACCTTGTACGCACGCGGACCACCCTTACCGGGATGTGCTTCAAGTTCAACAGTGTCGTACGAACGAAGATCGACGCTTCTTGTTCGATGAAGACAAAACAATGACCACCAAGACATCACTCGATGCGCGCTCTTATCGACCAGCACACCACACCGTCCGAACATAAACCAAAGGCCGAACCAACTGAGAATGCCGCAAAACAGGAGCAGAAATGCGATTCCAAGCAGAGCTGACAATGGGTCAGACCAAACCCCCGAAGTCATGACAACAGTTGACAAGATGGCAAGTCCGACGGTCCCCGGAGCCAGTAACAGCAAAGCAAACGCTCCCACAACAAGACTATGAGCTTGTCGAAATTCCCATTTCGATTCAGTGAGCTTGCACCATGTGGTTCCGGTCATGTTGCTTCACTTCAATCCTATTTCCTATGAACTGATTCCATCGCTTTCGTCGAGCGGGGTTGAACATTGATACTGTTCGACCTATTTGCTCGGCTCCTTCCCACTTCCGAGCCGTTCGTAATAGCCGCGCACCAAGTCTCGGTAGCGGGTGGGGACGGGGTCGCGGTCGACGGGGACGAGGGAGTCGGGGGACTCGCGCTTGGCGATTTCTTCGGCGAGTTGGCGTTGGAGTTCGGTGAGCGGTTCTCGGACCGTGGTGCGGACCAAGTCCCAGTTGGGGTCTTTGGAATGGCGTTTGAATTCGGAGCGGACGCTGCGTGCTCGCTCGCGGACTTTGGCGACTTCGGCTTGGAGTTTGGGATCGCTGACCATCGACTCGACATCGCGCAGGCGTTCGTTCCATTCCGAGAATTGTTCTCCCGTGAGCGGTCCTTCATTGCCGCTCCCTGCACCTCCGCCTTGGCCACCTTGATCGCCCCCTTGTGATTTACCAGTACTCGGTTTCGCGCCGCCTCGTTGAGACGGTCCTCGCAGTCCCGCTTTGCCCGGCTTGTTGGAGGACTCGCTGCTCGGTGACTCGCCCTCACCGCCAGCTCCTTCGCTTTGTGAGCCGCCTTGACCCGGCTGACCGTTCGGTGAGGGCTTTGCATCTTGAGGTGAACCCTTGCCATCGGGAGACGGGCCCGGTTGGCCTTCCCCTTCGCCCTGACCTTTGCCGGGCTGGCCTTGTCCCTTCTGCCCTTGCCCCGGCAGCTTACCAGTCCCTGATGGAGCGTCACCTTCTTTCGGTGGATCGCCCGCCTTCGGCGAATCTGCTCCACCGCCCGGCTTCGCCCCCGCCTGCTTTCCCTCATTTTGTGAACCATCATTCTGTCTACCCGCCTTGCCCGGCTGCTGCATCGCGATCTCTTTGTCGAGTTGTTCGGCCAACTCCGCCAGCTCGCGCTTGGCTCGCTTCAGCGATTCGACCTCGTCGCCAAGGATCCCTTCCGTCGCCTTCTCGATCCCTTGCTTCAGACGATCAATTCCCGCTCGGGCTTGTTCCTCAGCCTTCTGCGCTTCGGGGAGGAATCCGGCGCGGAGGAGTTGCGACGTGGCATCAAGTGCCTGATCGGTCTTCATCTCGCGCGACGAACGGACCGTGTCGTAGAGCTGCTTCGACAGCAGCGGCTCGGCGGTTTCGGACTGTTCGACGACGTTCTTGGCGGCGTCAACGAGATCGTTCGTCTGCTGACGCTGCTCCTTGAACTCGGCCTCTAGGTTTTGGCGGTCCTTTGATTGGCGGAGCGACTTCTTGGCTTCGTCCTGCAACGCGGCGAGTCTCTCACTGAGTTGCTTCTCGTTCTCGGCGAGCTGCCGGGCCTCTTCACGCAGCGTGCGCATGGCGTCGGCAAACTGGGCCGCTGTTTGCTTACGAAAATCTTCTTGCAACTGCTGCAACTCACGCTCGGCCCGCGTGCTGGCACTCAGGGCTTGCGAGAGCTGGCCTTCGCGCAGCTTCTCGGTCGCATCGACCATCTGCTGCCGCGTCTGTTCCAACTGCTGGCGGGTGTCGTTCAGTTTTTCTTGTTGAGGCGATTGAGCCATCTTGTTGCGGAGTTCATCCGCGTCGTGCAGAAGCTGTTGTTGGTCGTCGCGCAGCCGCTTGAGCTGCCGTTCCAACTCTTCTTTCTCCGCCTCGGTCTTGGCTGTGCGAAGAGCCGCTTCCAATTCCTTGAGCTGTTCGTTCACTCCCTGCTGACGCTTGGCGAGTTCCTTCAATCGGTCGAGCATCGCGAGGTCTTCCTGCTGACGTTGACCGGGTTGTTGCTGAGCCTGCTTCTGGTCTTCGTACCGGTTCTGTTTGTCAGACAGTTCGAGTTCTTTCATCTGCTGTTCGGCGGGACTGGCACTGCCGCTGGAGCCGCTCGCGCTTTGCGACCCCTTCATGATGAGATGCTCACGGGCGCGCAGCTTGAGCAACCCCTGATAGGCCGCTTGTTCGGCAGCGGCGGCGGGGTTGAGCGGCGTGAGACTCGATTCGCTCAACGATTGCCCGAGTGCCCGATCGGCGGTGGTCATCTGTTGGGCAATCGACGTGAGGATGTTTTGAGACTTCGCGTCGGACAGTTTCTCGGCGAGAGCTTCGAGTTGTTCGATGGCCTTCTGTTGGCTGTCGCGGATCACGGTGACTTGCTCGGCCAGCTTCGGGTTCCATTTCGTTTGGTAAGACCGCACGACTTTCCAAGTCGCGACGACGATCTGCTTCTGAAGTTCGGCGAGCTTCGTCAGCGGGTTGCCTTGTTGTTGGCTTCCCGCCGCTTGCGATTTGCCACCCGGTGGAGCCTCCAGCTCGCGGAAGATTTCCTCGAACGGCCGGACCTCGGCGAAGTAGAGATCGCTGCTCGTGCGGCGTTGTTTTCCGTCGGGGCCGAAGTCGTCGGCATAGACGTAGTACGAGATCAACTCATCCGGCTCGACATTCAACTCTTCGAGCCGTTGCAGGTGCGAGAGCTTTCGTTGTTGTGAGCCTGGTTGGTCTTTGCCGAGCGTGATCGCGAGCGGTTCGCGGCCGGGGATTGTCAACACGATGCCGGTCTCGACGAGGCCGAAGTCGTCGGAAGCACTCGCCTCGACGAGCACCTCTTCCAAGGGAGAAACCTTCACGTCTTGTCCGGGGAACGCGAGCTTCAGTTCCGGCGGACGATTGGGGAGCGCCTCGAACCGGAACTCTTCGGCATCGCGGTTCACTCGACCAGCGTCGTCGGTCAGCACAAGCTTCAACTTGTGACGCTTCGTCGGGACAAAGTCGGCTTGATAGACAAGCGGGTTCGCGGGATCGGCCGTCAGTGTCAGTGATGTTGCTTCATTCTCGACGAGCTTCGCTGACGCGAGCGGCTTGTTCACGCGGCACGTCACGTGGATCGAAGTCCCTTCGACAACGACCGCCTCGAAAGCATCTTCAAGCCGCTTCGTGTCGAGTCCGGTGTAGCTCGGGTACGTCAGTTCGAGGTCGGATCGAACGAGTGACGGCAGATCGTAAACGGTGACTTTGTATTCGCGCGTCTGCTTGCCGTCGTAGTCGATCAAGTAACGGAGGTCTTGCTTCACGGCGGGCAATCGCCCACCGAAGATCGGATCGTCGAGGCTCTTGGTGAGCGGCAGGCGTTGTTCGGGGGAAGAGGCTACGGGAGAATGGGACTGAGGGGACGCGGGGGATGTATTACTCAGGCGGCCAAAAATGGGACGTGTCTGAGCGGGGCGGCGTAAGCCCCCCAGTTCTTCCAAGACGGGCTGGCCCTCAAGAACCGGGGGGCTTACGCCACCCCGCTCAGAGGTCTCATCAACGACCGCAACACTCCAAACCAAGTTCACGCCGGCAGGGAGCTTGTCTGAGAACCGCGCGAGTACCAGCAAGCTGCTGCCGCGTTCGATCTCACAGTCACCCGGTTCAATCGTCGGTCCCGCTTCGACCGTGCGAGCCGACTGAAACGGCGCGCGGACGGTCACGGCGGAGGCACGTTGTGCGGCGGTCGGCAGCAGGCTGAGGCAGACCGCAATGAAGGCCAACAGCGCGGCGGATTGACCGAGGAACGCGTTCCTCATCCGTTTCGCGGGGATCGCGTCGGTCCAGTCGTTGATGTGCGCGTGATGGACCGCCTCGGCAATGACTTGGCGTTGCAGGACGTTCCAGCGTCCGGACTGCACGTCGGGACATTGTTCGAGCGCCGCGAGGAGTCGCGAATTGAGTTCAGGAAACGCCCGTTCAACGTGCCGTGCGATGTCGGATTTGGCCAGCGCGAGCGACTTTGATTTCACCCACAGCAACGTCGCCGTCAGCCACGATCCGCCGACGATCGCCGCGAATATCAGGGCATAGGGCCGACCGAGACAGAGCCACGCCAAGGCCAGCACCGCGAAGCCGATCCAGCACCACGTCAATTGCCGCCACAACCAGAGTCGCCCGAGACGCTGCCCGACTCGCGACAGTTGCTCACGAAGTTGCTGTTCCAACATGACGACTCTCCCGGACCGAGACCTGTGCATTCACCGGTGGCAGGATACCGGTGGGCGGAACAGGCGTCACTCCCGAGTCGCCGTGAGCTACGGCTTGAATTCAGGCCCACCTCGTTCGAGTCTGGGTGAGCCGGGCGGCGTCAGCCGTCGGACTCCTTTCGCGAAGAGTCCGGGGGCTGACGCCGCCCGGCTCACCTAGAAAGTCTCATCGAGAACCGTGTGAAGTATCAACATGGCTTTCAGAACTCGCCAGGCATTTCGCCGTCGGCGCGATGGGCGAGATTGCGGAGGACGAAGGCGTCGATGCTGGATGAGACCAGCCGGACCGAGCCGTCGCCCAGCACGCAATTAAAACCTTGGCTGTGATAGCTGCCGGGACCGCCGACGGACATGGTGCCTCGTTCCGACTCGGCCAGTTGCTGCTGCATGGATCGCGGATCGTTCATGGGGCGGACTCGGTAACGCGGCGGTTCGTCAGGCTTGTCGCCGTTCTCCCAGACGACGGCGTTGCGGAGTGTGGCAGAGGTTCCCGACATCCAACCGAGTCCACTTCCTGTTACCGGAAAGCACTCACTGGCGAACATCGTGTGAGAGCAGCCGTCCTTCACATCGCGCAGGCGGATCGAACTGTTGAGGAAGAGCACCCCGTTTTGGTTCACGTCGATCGGTGTCTCGTAGTCGTTGTGAATGCCGACGTACTCGGTGCCGATCACCGCTGCCGCCGGACTGCTGGGGCACCGCAACCCCGGCAGGACCTGCTGTCGAACGTCGGCGTTCTCGGGCGCGTAGACGCTCTTCATGAAGTCGATGTGCCTGTACTGGTTCCCCTTTTCGAGGAACGGCAGGAGCTGCACGATCCAGCTCATGTGGTACGCGGTGGCGTTCGCTTGAATGGCGGCGTCGGTGGCGTCTTCAGTGACTTGAAAGTGCCAACTCCCCGGTGATTGCTTGGACCGAGATGTCGCCGAGATCGGTCCCGTCGCGTTGACGACTCCCGGCGGCAGGACTTCGTGAGCCATCGCGTAGTTCTGCAAGGCCAGCCCGAGTTGAAACAGATTGTTCTGACATTGGACTCGCCGCGCCCGCTCGCGCGACTGTTGGACGGCAGGCAACAGCAGCGCGATCAGGACGGCGATGATCGCGATCACGATCAACAGTTCGATCATCGTGAAGCCGCGCGGGCGGCGGACGGAGCAGCGTGGAGTGATCGAAGCATCGGGCATGATCGGTCCTGCGAGTGAAAAGCACTGGGTGGCCTGGCCACAGGCTGAGTCGTTTAACCGCGTGGGCCCCGCTCAGATGTCTCATCGAAGACCGCACGCAGTGAGACGAGACGAACGAACCGACCACTCAGAAGTCCCCGAGCATCTCACCGTCGGCGCGATGACAGAGATTGCGGAACAGCGGGAGGCTGATGTTTTCGCTGATGAACCGGACGGAGCCGTCGCCCATCACGTTGTGCCAACCGCCGGTGTGATGGCTGCTTGGGCCGCCCACATGGCCGCTTTTGCCAGCGGTGATATTGTTGAGTTGCTGCTGCATGGGGATCACGTTGCGTCGCATACTGAGGTGCGATTGGTAGCTGGCTTCGGGCAACGCCGGCGGTCCTCCTGTGGGAGCAACGCCCAGCGCGCCGGGCAACGCATTCGTGGCGGGAGCGGCTACATCGGCTGCGACCGGTGGGACGGGTTCGGCCGTTTTGGCCAGGGCCGCCGCCACCGCAGCTTCTACCTCTTTGCGATTGGTCCACAGCACACCGTTCCGCAACGAGGAATTCGTGCCCGCCATCCAGCCGAGATCGGATCCCGCTTCGGCACGAGACTCCATCACGTAGATCGTGTTCGAGCTACCGTCGGTCACTTGCTCGTAACGGATCGAACTGTTGAGGAACAGCACGCCGTTTTGGTTCACGTCGATCGGCGCTTCGTAGTCGTTGTGAATGCCGCAATAACTCGTCAGGCCGACCGGCTTGCCCCACGTGTGCGGATCGGACGGGCAGAGCAGCATGTTGATCGGCCGGACGCGCACCGAGGTGTTCGCCGGAGCATAAACGCTCTGCGTGAAGTCGATGTGGTTGTAGACGTTTTGCTGTTCGACATACGGCAGGATCTGAGTAATCCAACCCATGTGGTACTGAGTCGCGTCCTCTTTGCTGACGATCGGGCCGGTGGCGTTCTGAGTTCCCGGCGGCAGGACTTCGTGCCCCATCGTGTAGTTCTGGAGCGCGAGTCCGATCTGCATCATGTTGTTCTTGCACTGCGTCCGCCGTGCCGCTTCCCGCGCCTGTTGAACGGCAGGGAGCAGCAGTGCGATCAAGACCGCGATGATGGCGATCACGACGAGCAACTCGATCAACGTGAAGCCGGGACGGCGAGAGTGACGCGACGAAAGGGAAACGCGAATGGTGGACATGATCTTCTCCTTTGAACGAGGTGGGTTTGGGTGTGTTTCGGATAACTAGCCCGACGCGCAAGCGAGGGCTGAACGTTCGATGAATTACGAAGCCCTCGCTCGCGCGTCGGGCTAGTTTTAAAATGTGAAAACCGGAAGTCTGGCTTTCGGAAAAGCCGGACTTCTTGCATTCGGCTGTCTTCACGCGGAGCGATGAAGGCTACTTTGCTGAAGTCGGTTGAGTGGTGATCGTCATTCGTTTCGTGATGCGGATCGCGGTCTGTGAGCCTTGCGGGTACTCGGACGTGGCGGCGATCAGCGTCTGTTCGGGGTGATCGGCGTCGGGGGCGACAGTGATGAGAACGGAGGCCGTGCGTCCGGCGGTCAGTTGTTCTGTCGGGACTGACCACGTTTCACCCGTGTAATCAGGTGACGCCTTCTTGCGCGCGATCGCTCGGGCGGCTCCCGAATCGGCGAGCAACACGGCCTGCGTGCGAAGTGTCTCGCGCTGAAGCTGCTGCCTCGACAACGTGACCGTGCGGATCAGTGATGCCCCCAACATCGAGACGATCAGCAACGCCACGAACGCGAAGATCAGAGTCGATCCCCGGCGCGGCGATTGTCGAAGCGATGCGGTGCGGCGAACGGTTCGTTTCACTTTGACTCCTCCTGCTTTGCCGTGGGCGGCATTGGCTTAACGTTCTTCCTGATGACGCGGTCTCGCCCGAGAGCCGCTTCCACGACGAGGGTCCGGTAAGGGCGGGTGGCCTGCGGTTGCGGTGTGATCGTGCTGTGCTGCCGCGCGATCGAGAGGCTGATGAACGAGACTTCAGCCTCAGCCACTTGGACGGCGAACGAGATGCGGCATTCGGGCAACCGATAGACCTCGCGGTGCGATACCGTCGCGTCGGCAGCACGCTGTTCACGAATGACTTCGTCGGTCAGAACCACGTACACGATGGCGGGCTGATCCCGATTGGCCTCAAACAGCCCCAACGAACCGGTCGCTCCCTCTCGCTGGGTGTCAATCTCTGCAAAAGTCGCCGCGTGAATGTCACGTCGAAACTGATCGGCCAGGCGCGAGACCGTTTGTTCGACCAGCGCCGCACGCATCGCCGACTGTTCGGACAGGAACAGGCGTTGAAACACGGCACCGACGAGGCTGAAGATCACGCTGATGATGGCGATCACCACCATCAGCTCGATCAGCGTGAACCCGCGCCGCAATCCCTTGGTGAGCCGGGTGGCGTCAGCCCCCGGACTCTGAGCGGTCAACGAATCGAAGCCTCCGGGGGCTGACGCCGTCCGGCTCACCTGATTCGTTGCGAGATTCTGTTGTGCAAGTTTGTTCGTGACGTGCGCTCGCTTCACGGCCGGCCCTCCTGAACGGGATAGACCCACGCCGAAAGCGCGAGCGGCGCGACGGCTCTTCCCGCTTTGCCTTGCCAGCGGATCGAGACCGTCAGTTGTTTGGAAGGCGGTCCATCGGCCCGCTCGGTCACGGTGAGCTGCCGCTCCAAGCCGGGCAGCATCGCCAGCACATCGGGCGGCGCGTCGGTGAGTGTTTGTTCGCCGGGCGGTAACTCGGACCAGTCTTTCACGACGGCTCGTTCGAGCAAATTGGTCGCGTGCTGCAGCGCGAACTGCCGCTGTTCGGCCGACAACCGCTCGCGAGCCACCGTCACTAGTAGCGGGATCGAAACGGAGAACACGACGCCGAGCAACACGCAAGTCGAGATCAACTCAACCAACGTGAAGCCACTGCGGCGCGGACGACGAATCCCCGTGAAGCGACGTCGACTTCTCATATCTCTCACAACGTTCCACACGAGATCAGACTCCTCAACTGAGGTCATTCAGCAGTTTGACGAGCGGCATGAACAGGCCGATCACGACGAAGGCGACCACAACACCGAGGGCGAGGATGGCCACCGGTCGCAGCAATTCCATCGCGGCCGCCAACCGGAACAGCCAGCGCCGGTCGAGGCTCTCCGCCAGCAACTCCAAAGCCCACGGCAGATTGCCCGCGCGTTGAGCCGCCTCGATCAGCACGACTTCGCGCGTCACCAGAAAACCTTCGCGTTCGAGCAATCCCCAGCACGAATCGCCCTGCGCCAGACCGTATCGAATTGCCGCCGCCCGCCGCTGCAACAGGACCGGTCCCGAAGAACTCACGAACGGATCGAGACCCCGTTCGAGTGGAGCGCCCATCGCCACGGTGCTGGCCAAGGAACGCAGGATGTCGGACGTATGCGGCCGGACGTGCCACCAACCGCCCCACTTCTGCCACAGGACCTGCCAGCCGTCGAAGTGCGCCTTCGAGATCACTCCCGCCGCGACGAAGGCCGGATAGAGCAACGGCAGTCCCAAGTACCAGTAGTTCACCACCATGTCCGAAACATGGATCAGCATGACCGTGAGGCCCGGCAGCTCGGTCCCAAAGTCATCAAAAATCTTCTTGAACTTCGGGATGATGAAGTACATGACGAAACCGACCATCAGCACCATCACTGACATCACCGCCAGCGGGTAGGTGATCGCCGCGTGCGCGTCGATGCTGTCGGTCGCGTCGGTCAGTTGTTGAGTCCGCTTGACCGCCGCATGACGCAGCGCTTCCGCCAGCTTGCCCGCCTGCAAACCGGCCTGAATCTCCAACGTCGCCGCGCGGGAGAGCAGTCCCTGCGGCACCGCGAGTTCGCTGTGCGGCAACCCCTGACGCATCCGGTTTGCCAGTTCGAGCAACCGCTTGTGCCGGTCTCCCCAGCTCCCACGTGCGTAGGCTTCGACATCTTCGGCGAGATTGCGACCGGAGCGGATCGAGGTCGCCAACATCCAGAGCAGTTCGACCTCCTGCCCACGTCGTCGTGTGGCGGCCATCTTCAATTCGATGTCGATCAACTGCGTGGCGGCGGCGAGAAACAGCACGAACACGATCATGGCGATCGGTCGCCCGAGCAGCGCCGTGGCCAGCAAGATCAACAGGCCGATCCCCAGCGTGGCGTAACTCGACACGAACAACTGCTTCCGGAGTCGTCCCGACCACGACGCTTCAGGCTGAACTTCGGACGAGATGCGCAACACCAGCGCCACGCCAAAAATGACGATCGGCAACAGGAAGATCGAAGCTCCAATCAACTGTTCCATGTCAGCGGTTCCGTTCTCAGTGTGGTCCGATTGTTCGACTTGGATTTCAAACCCCACCGGGCTTGTCCCGGTGGTTTTCAGGTCTTTGCACTACTTCACACCGCAGCGACGTTGAGTAGTGGGCATTTCAAAACTAGCCCGACGCGCAAGCGAGGGCTTAACCATCATCGAATGCCCAGCCCTCGCTTGCGCGTCGGGCTAGTTTTTCGAGGCACAAACAGATTTTGAAATGCCCTCTAGTGCAAAGACCTGATTCCACCGGGGCAAGCCCGGTGGGGCGAGTTTCAAACCAGAGCCTCGCGCTGGTGGGACGACAACTTGTTCGACTCAACTCAAATCATTCAGCAGCTTGATGAGCGGCATGAACAGGGCAATCACAATGGTTCCCAACCCGACGACGGTGAAGACCATCACGAACGGTTCGATGATCGACGACGACAGACGCGAACCGACATCAGTGCGAGCGGCGTAGACATCTCCCAACCCGCGCAGTGCGTCAGCCAGTGTCTGTGGCGACGAAGTCTCGCGCAGCACATGCGCCAACGTGGCGGGGAAGCCGCAGGTGAGCGCCGCCATATCCGCTCCGACTCCGCGAGTGATGTCCGTCGCCAATTGAATGCTCGTCTGCCGCAGCCAGTCGTCCTCACTCGACTCCCCCGCCACGAGGACTCCTTCCGTGAGCGGCAGTTCGGATTCCACAAACACAGCCAGCAGATGACAGAACTCAGTCAACGCGGCCAGCCGAAACAATGGCCCGATCAGCGGGATCGCCCCCGACCAGCGTTGAGTCACCAGCCAGTGGCCACGCCAAGCGAACAACCCAGCCACAATCGGCGACAACACTGAGAGACCCGCAAGGCAAAGGATTCCGTAGTCCTGCCCGAAGCGGGCCACATTCACCACCACCTGCGTGATCCCCGGCAGCTCCGTGCCGAAGTCCTCGAAGATCTTTGCGAACTGAGGCACGATGGTAAACATGATGAATCCCGTGACGCTCATCGCAGTCCCCAGCAACACCGCCGGATACGCGATCGATGCCCACAGTTGCCGACGGAGTTCGTTCGAGCGTCGCGTCTGTTCGACCGTCCAATGCAGCAGCGCGTCGAGCCGTCCCAATTGGACTCCGCGCTGCGACAGCATCCGCAGGACAGGTGAGACTCGCAGGTCCGTGGTGGCCAGAGCATCGGACAGCGACTCCCCCTGTTCCAATCGCTCGACCAAACGCCTCAGCACTCGACGCGTCCGGCCCGACGGAGTCTCCTCCGCCAACGCCCGCAGCGCCGGGATGATGGGCAACTTCGCCCGCGCGGCCGTGTCGAGCTGTTGCAACACCGGCTCCACGTCCGCAGCACGCAGCCGGTTCGCCGGGCGATCATGGTCTGACGAAGACATGATGGGGATGATCCTCAAGGGGATGGACATTCGGACAACTCAGGGGCATTTCAAAACTAGCCCGACGCGCGAGCGAGGGCTTCACTGTCATCGACCGTTCAGCCCTCGCTCGCGCGTCGGGCTAGTTTTGAGGCAAAAGCAGATTTTGGACCACCTGACCCCGGCCTTCGCTCTCTCTCACTCGTGCATCAAACCTCGCCACAGCTCGGTCATCGGAATGAAGAACAGCAGGCTGTAAACCAGCACGATGACTCCCGAGACACAGACCGTCGTGATCACGGGAAGCCACGTCTTGAACATCGCCGCTCGATGCAAGGCGCGGCGACGATACGACGCGGACAACAGTTCCAAGGTCTGGATCAGCGTCCCCTCTTGTTCCGACGTGGCCAGCATCCAGCGCATCAGTGGTGGCAGCGCCTTCGCGTGCGGAATGGCTTCCGCCAATGAGGCTCCGCGCTGCAGTTCATCGCTCACACGCGCGGCCGCTTTTTGCAGGCGGCGGTTATCGGTCGCGTCGCCCGCGCGTCGGAACGCGGCCTCCAGCGGCAGTCCGTGTGAGACCTGTAACCGCAACAACTCGACGAACTGCGACCAGCTCAAGTAGCGGTGAACGGAGGCCACGCCGGGGACCAAACTCCACGCCATCAGGCTTCCCGCCCGAGGGCCGCGCACCAGCAGGATCACGATCAACGACGCCACCAGCGCGACGGGAATCAACACTCCCCAGATCGGCACGGACCCGTACAACATTCGCAGCACATCGAACGCGAGACAGTTCGGAAAACGAAACATTTCGGCGGTGGAGAGATACGCGGGCGTGACCGTCAGCACGAACAGCACGAACAGCACGTGACCGATCACCAAGACGATGGCCGGGTAGACGAGTGCCAGCGCGATCCGCTGCCGCGCGTCCTGATTGACCTGTGCCGAAAGCGTCAGCGATTCGAGGGCCTCGCCCAACCGACCGGATTGCAGTCCCGCACCGACGACTGCCGTGTAGACCGGCGACACGGCTGGTCCTTCTTGTTCCAAAGCGTCAGCCAAAGACAGTCCGTTCGACAGTCGATCAGCCAGTCGCTCGGTGAGACCACTCAATCGAGACGCCACGCTGCCGCCTAATCCGCGCAGCCCCAATTCGAGCGGAATCCCCGCCTTGACCAACGCAATGATCTCGCGGTTGAGCGCGAGCAGATCATCCAGTCGAGGAGGTGCGGCACTGTTCATGGAAGACACTCGTTATGAGGGACACTGCGTTCCGAACAACTGACGTAGGATGGACGCCTCGTCCGTCCTACGGGCCAATCCATTCCCGTAGCTCACCGATCCGCTGTCTTGAAACTCACCCCACCGGGCTGGCCCCGGTGGAATCAGGTTTTTGCACTACTCGATGTCACCGCAATCTGGAGTAGTGCAAAAACCTGAAAACTACCCCGGCAAGCGGGGTGGGGCTTCACATCAATTCCTAACAACTCCCGCGAAATCCCAGCACGCGCCGGACTTCAATGGGACTCAAACTTCCTGCCGCGACAGCCTGTGCCGCGCGTTGATTCATGCTGAGCATTCCCGCTCGTTCCGCCAGCGCGTGCAGTTCGGTCGCATCACTCCGGGCCAAGATCGCTCGACCGACATCCTTCGCGTTCGGATCGAGTAACTCGGCCAGCAGCATCCGTCCGCGATAGCCCGTCCCGTCGCAGGTAGCACACCCGACGGAGACTCGCACGCGCGGAACATCAAACCCCAACTTCGCCGTCTCGTCATCGCTCCACACCGCACACTCGCACAGCGAACGGAACAGCCGCTGACAGATAATCGCCAGCAAGCCGGTGCGCAGCAGATACGGTTCGATCCCCATGTCGCCGAGACGGCTGACTGCCTCCGCCGCGCTCCCCGCATGAAATGTCGAGAGGACCAGATGCCCGGTGAGACACGCCTGAAAGACCGTCTCCGCCGTCTCGCGATCGCGGATTTCACCAACCAGAATCGCATCCGGATCTTGCCGCAACAGGGATCGCAGCCCGGTCGCATAGTTGAACTCGGCGGAGCGATTCACCTGCGATTGCGACACGCCTGTCAGCACCGTTTCAATCGGGTCTTCCAACGTGACGAGGCTCTTCCCCGCTCCCGATTCGCGATGCAGTTCGCGCAGGCATGCATACGCCGTCGTCGTCTTGCCACTTCCCGCCGGCCCCGTGATGAGCAACGCCCCGGCCGTCTCACGCAACAGTCCGAGCAACCCGCGTTGAATGTCGTCCGGCAAACCAAGATCACTCGGCCACTGATACCGCCCGGTCCCGGCGAACAACCGCACGACCGCTTTCTCGCCATACAAAGTCGGGAACGTGCTGAGCCGCATCTCGGCATCGGACGATCCCTCACGCAGTCGCCCTTCCTGCGGGATGTCGGTGCGATACGTGAGCAAGTCGGCCAGCACCTTCAGCCGCGCGGCGACGTTCGCCGCCAGCTTGCGAGGAAGCGTGGCCACCGGCTGCAACACGCCGTCGATCCGCCAGAGAATCGTCAGCTCGGTCTCACCGGGAGTGAAATGAATGTCACTCGCCCGTGCATCACCCGCCCCCGCCAACACGGCCGCCACAACATCGCTCACATAGTTCGGCTGAGCTTGATCGCCGCGAGTCAACCGGCTGGCCAACTCACCGCGCAGCCCGTTTTTTGCTATGTCCGACAACAGTGATATCGCGCCTGCCGAGCCAGCGATCGCAGACGGAACAGCGGTGGCAAAAGAGCCAGACATCGTGAACTCAAAGTGAGACGGAAGAGAAAATCGAAGGGAACCGCAGCGAGCCAACTCGCCCCACATCTCGCACGCGCCAGAACGGCCGTTGGAGTAGGTGACATGCGAATGAACCAACAAAACTGCGTCAGACGTTTTGTCATTGTGCCCACGGTCAGTCGCCGACGCAACCCCACTCGACAAAGAATTCTCGGCCGCTTGGGGTCAACGGAATGTGGTTGAGATCGACAGGTCGCTGCCCTCAGCCGCCAGCATCTCATGGTCTTCAAAGTAGCCATCATCGCTCCGCGTAATGAGCCTTTCACAAGTGGATGTCTGATTCCAGCAGGCTCATCACGCGGAGCGAAAATGGCTACTTTGATCTGAGGCGAAGCCTCACTGGAGCCTCCACAGCATTGGCGTATCCGGCGTTGCACGAGAGGTGGGCCAGACGAACCACGGCCGCGAAGGCCGCACCGGCCAGCGGCCGCACAACGAAATCGCCTACCACGCGCTGCGAGTCGGCGACAACGTCGGCGAGCACACGATCGTCTTCGGCCTGCTCGGCGAAACGCTCGAAGTCACCGTCAACGTCCAGTCGCGCGACAGCGATGCGGCGGGAGCACTCACCGCCGCCAAGTACTTCGCCACCCAAGCCGCCGGCCTCTACACGATGGCCGACGCGCTCGGACTGTAGTTGGCGATGAACAACGACCCGACGGTTGGGGGGGAGAAGAAGTGGCGGTGTGACTGCTTTCTGGGTGACGTTCTGAAACTTCGGGCGAGATCGTCGAGTAGGTTCTTGCGAGATCGTTCCGATTAATGTCGAATCCGATCGAGGGTCAGGACACCTTCTTCCTGCACGGAAATCATCATGTTGTTCGCTTTGAAACATCACCTGCTCCGCGTCTTGGCTGCCATCTTTATCGCGCATATCGACCGTGCGAGCGCTGCCGACCGTCCCTATGATCCACTGTATGTTTCCAGGCCGGGCAAGGCGGAAATACTCGACCGCGCCGTCAAGGATTCGGAGCGAAGTCGGGAGATTCCACTCCGGATCTATCTGCCCGTCGAGAAGGAGCCAGCCCCGATTGTGCTCTTCAGTCATGGATTGGGAGGCTCGCGAGAAGGCAACCCATACCTTGGTGAGCACTGGTCTGCCCGCGGCTATGTCGTTGTGTTCCTCCAGCACGCCGGGAGTGACGAGGCGGTCTGGAAGAGCACTCCGCCTCTGCAACGCATGGCATCGTTGAAACAGGCGGCGAATCTGCAGAATACCCTCCTTCGGTTCAAAGACGTTTCTGCTGTCATCGACCAGTTGGAGCACTGGAACCAGTCCACCGACTCTCCGTTGAGGGGGCGGCTAAACCTGAAGCGGATTGGGATGTCGGGGCATTCATTCGGAGCGGTGACGACTCAGGGAGTGAGTGGCCAGCGCACGCCACGCGGAGACGCGGTCTTCACGGACAAGCGGATCACAGCGGCGTTGGCCATGAGCCCCAACAGTCCGCGAAACGGCGGCGATCCCAAGCAACTCTTCGGCGGCGTGACGATCCCTTGGCTCCTCATGACAGGCACCAACGATACAGCCATTGTTGGCGACGCCGATGTGGCGTCCCGTCTTTCTGTTTACCCCGCACTCCCTCCAGGTGGGAGATACGAGATCGTTTTGGACGGGGCTGAACACGAGGCGTTCAGTGACCGCGACCTGCCCGGCACCAAGTCCAAACGAAATCCCAACCACCACCGAGTGATTCTCGCCCTCAGCACCGCGTTCTGGGATGCTTGGCTGCGTGAGGACGCTGGGGGGCGTGCATGGTTGGATGGAGATGGGCCGTCCTCCATTCTGGAAAAAACAGATCGTTGGCAGTGGAAGTAGTTCCTCCTTCAACCTCTACTGAGCAGAATGTCTGTGTGATGAAATCACAAGAGGTCGTACGTAACGACGAGTTCGTTCAGCCTCTTGTCGCTCATGGCCCGGACGCTCAAATCCGCGTCCGGGCCACCTCGTCGGACGCCCAGAGGGCTACTGCTGGTTCATTCTGAAATCTGCTCCATCGCACCCATCACGCGGTCGTAGCCCTCCGCCGCGCTCGATCCCGCGAGTGTTCGGTGGTGCTGCCAAGTCGAGAGGTTCATTCGCATGAACAGATCCGCGCCCAGCACCGTCATGAACAGAGACCGGCCGATCACTTCCAGAAAGAACCCGATGAGGTCGAGTGGGCCGAGTAGCGATGTCTTCACGTCCAATCCGACCAGATGAATGCCGAAGTATTGCTGGGGTGCGAGGTACACGACCAACAGCAGACCCGCCAGAGCTGTCACGCCGCTCACGACTTGTTGCACGCGGCGCATGCGAAGGAAGTCTGCTTCGGACATCAACGGTCTCGCGAAGACATTGGCTCGGAAGACATAAATGAATGGCGCACCGGCCAGCAGCAGCATGCTGATCAGGAGCAACGGCTCGCTGGTGATCTGGTTAATCGCGATAAAGATGACCAGCAGGAACAGGGCGTAGAACGGAGCTGCGGCCACCAGAAACCAGCCGGGAAGCATCGACTCCGGCACCAAGGTCTTGACCCGCAGACAGGCACGCTGGACGCCGGGGACCAGCGACAGCACGGTGGGAAGCAGCACCACCATCTGCTGCGCACCTTCGAGCAGGCCCTCCAGCAGGAGTTGCAAATACAGGGCGGGGTCTTGATCGAACATGACCTTTTGCTCTGGCTCGCCCCACCAACTCCAAGGACACAGGGCGACCAGCATCGGCACGAAGAAGGCGATCAAAAATCCGACCAACAGGAACTGAAACGAGAGCTTTAACCGGGTCCAACAACAAGCCACCGCCAGCGCCGCCAGCGGAAGCGCGTACAGCGAGAAGATGTGAACTCCGTCCGCAATCTGACCGAGTGCCTTCGAGCGTTCGCCCGCCTTGCCCTTTGATGCGATAGCCGTCTTCGGATTCGAGGAACCCTGTTTGACGGTTGCCTCACCCTCATCGGGTGCGTCCTCGTCGTCCTCCATTTCACGATCCGCTGGCAGGACGAGTCCCGCAGTGGGCACTGCCTCTCTCACACCCTCAACCAGATGCTCCGTCACGACTTCGACGAGATCAGGCCGGTCCTCGGTTTCCGTGAACTCAACGTAAGTGGTCAGCCCGGCGCTCAGCAACGTGGCGAGCACGACCACCACCACAATGCTGCGACGCCAAACCAAAAATCGCTGAATCGTCGGGTCATGAATCCCGAGGGCCTCCAGCTTGGCTTGCTCGTCATGGCTGACAGGGATCGTCCGAAGGTTGGACGCAAAGGCGCGGCGAATTACGCGAATCAAGAACATCGAGGGCTTCTCCCAAACTTACACGCTGAACAGACTCCGAATCGGTTCGCCATCCGACAGGCGGTGTGGGCGACCGAGGGGGTCGTGGACTTCCGAGGCGGGATCGAAACCGAAGCGCCAGTAGATCGTCGCGGCGAGGTCGCCGGGAGTGACGGGATCGGTGGCCGGGTACGCGCCGAGCCGGTCGCTCGCGCCGTGGACATGTCCGCCGCGAACGCCGCCGCCCGCGAAGAGGACGGTGTAACAGTCGGGCCAGTGATCGCGGCCTGCGGTGGCGTTGATCGTGGGAGTGCGACCGAACTCGCCCATCGCGACGACGAGCGTGGTGTCGAGCAACCCACGTTCGGCCAAGTCATCGAGCAGCGCTGCCAGTGCGGCGTCGGCTTGCGGCAACAAGAAGTTCTTGTGCTGGTTCGCTCCCTGTGCGTGAGCGTCCCAGTTCTGACCCTGCTGTTGAAAGTCGTAGACGTTGACGAACGGGACGCCCGCTTCGACCAGTCGCCGCGCGAGCAACACGTTCTGACCGCGCATGGCTCGCGCGTAACCGTTCTCGGCTCCACCCTGATTGGCCGTCGTCGGATCGACTTTGCCAAACCCGTATCGCTCGCGCAGGGCGGCTGGTTCCTGCGCGATGTCGAGCGCCTGACGCATCCGCTCCGAGTCGAGCAACCGGTACGCCTTGTCATAGAACGCACGGAGCGAGTCTCCCGCCGCGAGCCTTCGTTCCAGCTTCTGCTCCAAAGTTCGATCGAGCGTTGCGAGCAATGTTTTTCGGTCGAGCTGCCGCCCCGCATTCAAGCCTTCGGGCCGCCGCAGCATCTCCACTTGGTACTGCTTCTTGTCGGGATCAACTTCGACACAGAGCGGGTCGAATCGCGAACCGACCAGCCCCGCCCCTTGGCAGGGGACCGGATGAACATTGCGAAACGGAAACGGCAGCGACGCGAACGGGACTTCGATTTGCTGTTGTTGAAGTTGCTGCCGCAGGTAAGCGACCGCACTGCCATAGCTCGGGTACGTCTGCGGTTGCGGCGCGAACAGCTCGCGATCCGGTCCTTCGAGCGGCCGGCCCGTCAGCGCGTGAATCGACGCCGAATCGTGTAGTCGCGCCTGATGAGTGACACTGCGCACGAGGGCGACTCGGTGCATCTGCTGACTCATCTTCGGCAGATGCTCGCAGACGTGCAGACCCGGCACGGTCGTGCTGATCGGCTGGAACTCGCCCCGCACTTCGGACGGCGCGTGCGGCTTGAGGTCATATGTGTCGAGGTGACTCGGCCCGCCGTAATAAAAGACGAGGATGCACGACTTCAGCGGCTGGAGCGATCCCGGCAACGGTTCACTCGCGCCGCTGGCCGCCTCCGCCCGCATGACGTTCCCCAAGTTGAGACCGAGATAACCGCCCGCACCAAGCTGCACCAGCCGCCGCCGCGAGAGAGTGTCGAATGAGTTCAACATGACCTGACTTTCAGTAGTGATGCCTCTGAGCGGCACGGCGCTAGCCGCCGGTTCTTTGCTTGGAAATACACCGTTTATCGGCGGCTAGCGCCGTGCCGCTCAAAGTAAGAGCCAGGGGCTAACGCCGCCCCGCTCGGAAAAACACATGAGGGCTGACGCCCAAGAATCACACTTGGCAAACGGTCGCTGATGTCGTTTCGTCATCGTCTCAACAAAAACTCGTGGCTATTCAGCAACCCCCACGTGATGTCTTCCAAGGCGGCGCGACGTTGAGCGGACTTCTCTAGGAACGCGGTCGTGTCGCGAAGTTCTTCATCCGTTGGGGCGCGAGTCAGCATCGTCCAGAAGAGTTCGGTGATGATCTCACTCGACGAACGTTTTGAGTTCAGCAGGTCATCCAGCCGATTGCCGTTCGCTGCCAGCATCCGGTTCACGAGCGAGCCGCTGACCAACTGAAAGGTCTGGCCGAGCGTGGTCTCTTCCGACCGTTCACAGTCACACGATTGAAGTCGCGGTGGCTTGCCGAACGCTTTGAGAAACCGGTCTGCGTCGGACGGACCAGCATCGCGACGGCGCGTCACACCGACGCCGGGCAACTGCGCCGCACGCGGACCGCGCGGGTAGCCACCGAATTCGAGCGGCACGTCACAGACTTGGCTCACCGTGTCGAGCAACTGTTCGGCGGAGATGCGTCGAGCGAGCGACCGACTGAAGTTGGCTTCGTCCTCGCGGTTGGTGTCGTTCGGTTCGGATGAGAGTTGGTAGGTCCGCGAGTTGAGGATGACTCGCAGCAGGTGACGCAGGTTGAAAGCGGCACGATCGGGTTTGGTCTCATCGGTCGGATCAGACCGAACTGTCTGATCGCTGTGAGACAACGTGCGTCGTCCCCGCAGTTCGTCTGCGAGCGCTTTCAGCAGCGCGGGGTTCGCCGCCGGATTGGTCGCGCGGAAGTCATCGACGGGATCGACGATGCCGCGTCCCATCACTTGCTGCCACGTTCGATTGGCCAGCATCTGGACGAAGCGGTCGTGGCTCGGATCGGTCAGCCATGCGGCCAGTTCGTCGAGCGGGTCCAGCGCGCGGTCGATTCGCCCTTTGTCGCCGAGGAACTTCGCGGCACGCACCTTCTCGGTGCGCGGGTCTTTCGCCTGACTGCGCAGCTTGTCGTCGGTGGAGAGGTAGACGATCTGCTCGCCATCGAACTCGTGCTTGTCGTTATCGTCGCGGCGACGGTTCTCGATGATCTTGTAGTCGATGGTCGAGAAGACGCCGCCCCAACTGTAGTAGTCGTCCTGAGTCCAACGATCGAACGGATGGTTGTGACATTTGGAGCATTGCAGGCGCACGCCCAGAAAAAGCTGCCCGACCGCTTCGGAGCGTTCAAACGGAGTCCGCAGGGCGCGATAGAAGTTGGCGGGCGGAACTTCATACGTGCTGCCGCGCCCGGCCACGATCTCGCGAATCATCTGGTCGAGCGGCTTGTTCGTGGCGAAGCAGTCGCGCAGCCAGCCATGAAAATTCTCGACCCCTTTGCGGTCGAGCGTCTTCTCTTCGATGCGGAGCAAGTCGGACCACTTGAGCGCCCACCAGTCCGCGAACTCGGGCCGTTCGAGGAGCGCGTCGATCAGCCGCGTTCGCTTGTCCACCGCGCGATCGGCCACGAACGCACGCGCCTCATCGGCAGTCGGCAGCAGCCCGAGCAGATCGAGATGGACTCGCCGCACGAACGTCGCGTCATCACTCACGTCCGACGGGTTGATCCGTAACTGATCGAGCTTCGCGAAGACCAACTCGTCGATGAAGTTGGCCGGTTCGAGCTGCGACTTCACGAAGTCAGGCCGTTCCGGAATGAAGGCGACTCGCACACCGACTTGTTGGTTGAGATACCTCACGAGAACCGTGGTCTCACCCACGGAGCGCCCGACGACCAGCCCGTCATGCGACACGTCGGCAATCGGTTGCGCGAGTTCATAGACGGCCTGCTTCGTCACGTCGCGCGTCGTGCCATCAGAGAACTCGGCCGTTACGGTGAGTTGCAGTTGCCACGCTTCGCTCTCACCTCCCGAATGAACTTGTGGTGAGCCGGGTGCCGTAAGGCCCCGGATTCCGGAATCGCGCGGAAGAGTCCGGGGCCTTACGGCACCCGGCTCGCCCGTGTTCAGGTGTGTGCCTGTGTTCGGGTTGGCTTGAACCAGGAACGCTTCGCGCGGAGTCACGACCAGCTTGGTCAGCTTCGGTGCGTCGGCTTGATCAAACGGCATCCCGGCGGCGATCCAGGCACGGAGGACGCGGTACTCGGCCGAGTCCATCTCGAACCGCTTGCCCCCTTCGTGCGCGATCTGTTGTGTCGGCTTGAGGAGCATCAAACTGAGATCAGGTTCGCTGACGTTGACTCGCCGCGACGACCAGTCTCGCGTGAGGACCGCAAAGTCACTCGTCGGGTCTTGTCCGCGCAGCGAGATCTGAAACCCACCCTTCCCGCGCGCGTTGCCATGACACGTCCCGAGGTTGCAGCCCGCCTTCGACAACACGGCCATCACGTCGTTCTGAAACGACACGTCAGCGGCAGGAACGGACTGTGCGGCGAGACATAATCCAACGAGGACAAAGGCCACTCGTAACGCGCTCGTGCGCGAGGACGAACCACGGCACAACGGCGGTTCGAGAAACGGCACTGAGGAGGAACACAAACGCGGCATGAGCAACTTCACAAAACCGGACGAATCACAAAGTAGTCCCGCAGAGAAAGTTGTTTAGGTGAGCCGGGTGGCGTAAGCCCCCGGACTCTTCATTTGCAGAGTCCGGGGGCTTACGCCACCCGGCTCACCTAGACTCCATCGCGGGTCTGGCGGGCAGGGCGGGCACGAGTCTAAGCCGCTCACCCCCCCATCGAAAGGCTTTTCAGAGCCAACGGCCAGACTCGCAAAATCGTCTGCGGTTCATCAGTATCTCGCCCCCCCGGTTTGAACCTGCCGTTTTGAATCTCTCCTGTCGAAGGAACCGCTTGCGATGACGATGCTCCTCACTCGAAGAATTGCGTGGGCCAGTGCGGCTCTGTTGGTCAGTCCGTTGTGGCTCAGCCCGTCGCTCGGGCTGGCGGACGAAGCGGTTCAAGTTTCGGAGCGACAGTTCACGCAGGCTCCCGATCGAGCAGCGGCGAAAGGGGAATCGGTTTCTGAGGCACCCGCCAAACCGAAGCGGAACGTCTTCGCGGAAGGCCCCGAGCCGAGTTGGATTTGGGGAGCCGATGCCAGCAAGAAGTATGTCCTCAGGAAGACGTTCGACGGCGGCAATGCCAAGACGGTGTTGTTGCGTGTCGCGTGCGACAACGTGGCGACGCTCTCTCTGAACGGCAAGAAGCTCGGGACGAACGACAACTGGAACCAGCCGCTGCAACGCGACCTCACGGGGAAGCTTGTTCCCGGGGCGAACGTGATTGAAGCGGAAGTCTCAAACGCCGATGGCCCGGCAGGCTTCGTCGCGAAGATCGTGTTACTCGGTGCGGATGGCTCGGCGCAGTTCGTCGTGACCGACACCAGTTGGCAGGTGGCCGAAACACGCGACTCTAAGGAGACCGTGGCGGCGGCAGTCACCTTCCAATTTGGTGCCCATCCCGGCGGCAAGACCTTTAATGATCCGGCCGACGCTCCCAAGACGGGCGAGCTGTTCAACCTGCTCCCCGGTTTCCAAGTGGAGCGACTCTTCACGGTCCCCAAGGAAACACTCGGTTCGTGGGTCAACATCACCACCGATCCGAAAGGTCGTTTGATCGTCAGTGATCAGGGCAACCTTGGCTTCTGTCGCGTCACGCCATCCGCGATCGGCAGCACCGACGTGACGAAGGTCGAACATCTCGACATCCAGATTGACGGCAAGCAAATTTCCGGCGCGCAAGGTTTGCTCTGGGCGTTCGACAGTCTCTACGTCGTCTGCAACGGCGGACCGGGGAGCGGGCTGTACCGCTGCAAGGACACCGATGGCGACGACCAGTTCGACAAGGTCGAGTTATTGAAGGCGATCCCTGGCGGCGGCGAACACGGGCCACACGCAGTCCGTCTGTCGCCCGACGGCAAGTCGCTCTACGTCATTGCAGGCAATCACACGAAGCTGCCGTTTGAGGTCAAGACGAATGCTCCACCGCAGACGATGGGTGGCCAGCGCACCGAACAATTGCGAGCGACTCTGCCGGAAGGAGTCACCAGCCGACTGACGCCGAACTGGGACGAGGATGTCTTGTTGCCGCGCTATTGGGATCCGAGCGGTCACGCGGCCGGTGTGCTCGCGCCGGGTGGATGGATTTGCAAGACCGACCCGGACGGCAAGTCGTGGGAGGTCTTCTCGTCCGGCTATCGCAACCAGTTCGACTTCGCGTTCAACGCGGACGGCGAGATGTTCGCCTACGACGCCGACATGGAATATGACTTTGGTTCGCCGTGGCATCGTCAAACGCGCGTCGTTCACGCGACCAGCGGCAGCGAGTTCGGTTGGCGCAGCGGCACCGGCAAGTGGCCCGCGTGTTACGTGGACAGCCTCCCGCCGATGATCGACATCGGCCCCGGCTGCCCCGTCGGCGTCGAGTTCGGATACGGCACCAAGTTCCCCGCGAAGTACCAGAAGGCGTTGTTCATCTGCGACTGGACCTTCGGCACGATGTACGCCATCCACATGGAACCGTCCGGCTCCACCTACAAGGCGACGAAGGAAGAGTTCATCTCGCGCACGCCACTGCCGCTGACCGACTGCACTGTCGGCCACGACGGAGCCTTGTACTTCACCATCGGCGGTCGAGGGACCCAGTCCGAGTTGTTCCGAGTCACCTACGCTGGCAAGGAAGAGACCAAGCCGGTTGATGTGAAGAATCTGTCAGACTCTCCAGAGGGGCGGTTGCGAAAGACGCGACACGAAATCGAGACGCTACATGTCGGCACACCGGACGGGACCAAGTTGAGGAATGGTGCGTTTCGAGAGCTTGGCTTGGAGGATCGCTTCGTTCGATACGCCGCGCGGATTGCGGTGGAACGGGGATCAGCCGACGACATTTTGAATTTCGCCGAAGGGGCAATGCATCGGCCGGATGTCCTAATCAATGCTTGCGTCGCTCTGGCACGACAAGCTGAGCCAACCGTGTTGCCGAGGGTCCTTAAACTCCTTGGCCAATGTGATTGTGCGAAACTCACCGAAGAGCAACAGCTCGGCCTGCTGCGCGCCTACCAACTTGCGTTCATTCGCCTCGGCAGTCCCGACAAGGAAACGTCCGCCGCACTCGCAAAGAAGTTTGACGATTTGTTCCCGCAGAAGTCGGACTTCGTGAACCGCGAGCTGTCGATCCTGATGATTCACTTCCAGTCACCGCAAGCCGTCTCAAAACTGGTGCCGGTACTGGCTCGAGAGCGGGTCGCCTCGCAGGAACCGCTTGGTGAGTTGCTCGAACGGAACAAGGGCTACGGCGGCACGGTTGCCGCGATGCTGGCCAACCAGCCAGATCAGCAGCAGTACCACTACGCCTTCCATCTGCGGACGCTGAAGACCGGCTGGACCTTCGAGGACCGGAAGACCTACTTCGCGTGGTTCGACAAGGCTCGCACTTGGTCGGGCGGCGCGACCTATCCGAAGTACCTCGACAACATCGACAACGAAGCCTTTTCGTTGATGACAGACGCCGACCGATTGAAGATCGAAGCGAGCGGTGCTCGCAAACCGTATGTCGCCCCACAACTCCCCAAGGCGACGGGACCGGGTCGCGAGTACTCGCTGGACGATCTGCTTACGTTGTCCGCCGACAAGATGAAGGGCCGCGATTTTAAGAACGGCCAAAAAATGTTTGCCGCTGCCCGCTGTATCGTTTGCCACCGCTTCGGCTCTGAAGGGGGAGCGACCGGGCCAGACCTGTCTCAACTGGCGGGTCGCTTCCAAGTGAAGGACATGGCCGAAGCGATCGTCGATCCGAGCAAGGTTGTCTCAGACCTGTTCAAGGCGACGATCGTCGAGACCAAGGATGGCAAGACCTTCACCGGCAAACTGATCAACGACACGAAGGACAGCATCACGCTGGTGATCGACCCCGAGATCGCCACCAAGACGGTCGAAATCAAGAAGGCCAACATCGAGGAACAACAACTCTCGGGAACCTCGCTGATGCCGAAGGACCTGCTCAAGACGCTCAACGAAACCGAAGTCCTCGACCTGCTCGCTTACCTCATGTCCCGAGGCAACGCGAACGACGCGATGTTCCGGAAGTAAGGATCGGCGTATCAATCACTGTCGGGATTCGCCGGTTGAGTTTTGGTGAGCCGGGTGCCGTCAGGCCCCGGACTCGTCAACAGCCCGTCCGGGGCCTGACGGCCAATGCCGCTCACGGAGTGAATGACAAAGTGAGTGCCATTGGCCTGACGGCACCCGGCTCACCCTAGTCGGACAATTGTTGATGCGCCAGTCCAAACCCTGTTGAAAACGTTGGGCAGGCGGCTCGCCTCTCGCATTTCTCGTTGGAAATCACAGGCGAGCCGCCTGTGCCACGGCGTACCTCGAAACTCGAACGATTCTCATGAAATTTGCCCTCGTCATTCCTGATGGTGTTGCCGACGAACCTCAAAGTTCGCTCGGCGGCAAGACTCCACTTCAGGCCGCGCACATCCCGCACATGGACGAAGTGGCGCGACTCGGTCTGACCGGGCGAGCCGACCACGTCCCGGCCTCAATGCCATCGGGAAGCGATGTCGGGACGATGAGTCTCTTCGGATACGATCCGCTCCAATTCCACACGGGACGCGCTCCGCTCGAAGCGGCCGCGCAGGGGATCGAACTCGGAGAACTCGACTGGTGCATCCGCTGCAACCTCGTCACGGTGACTGATGGTCGCATGACCAGCTTCACCGCCGAACAGATTCCGAACGCACTCGGCAAAACGTTGGTCGAGGCTTTGCAGCGCGATCAATGTGGCAGCGCGCATTGGAAGTTTTACGCCGGAGTCAGCTACCGCAACCTGCTCGTCTATCGGGCGCGCGGTGAGGCGGCGCCGTTCAGCGCGGCGACTCAAACCACGCCGCCGCACGACATCACCGACCAGCTGATTGAATCGCACTTGCCACACGGTCCCGGCAGCGACGTGTTGCGCGAGTTGATGGAGCGGAGCAAGCCCCTCTTTGCCGCCTCACCCGAAAACCAGCAGCGCGCTGCGACGGGAGTTCACACCGCGACACAGACGTGGCTCTGGGGCGAGGGCCGGCGACCGGCGCTGATTCCGTTTCTGGAACGCTTTGGCAAACGGGGAGCTGTCATCACGGCGGTCGATCTGCTGCGAGGACTTGGCCGGTTGCTCGGTTGGAGCGTGATCGAGGTCCCCGGCGCAACGGGCTATCTCGACACCGACTACGCCGCGAAGGGTCGCGCCGCCATTCAGGCTCTCAAGGACGATGTGACCGACTTCATCGTCGTCCACGTCGAAGCGACTGACGAAGCGTCTCACGAAGGACGCGCCGATGAAAAGGTGAAAGCTCTCGAAAACATCGACCAGCACATCGTCGGGCCTCTGCATGAGTACCTGAAGTCACAGGGCGAGTACCGGCTGCTCGTCTGCCCCGATCACCCGACATTCCTCCGCACGAAGACGCACAGCCACGGCTATGTCCCGTTCGCGATGTGCGGCAGCGGAGTGACTCCGGACGGAGCAACTACCTATGACGAAGCCACCGCGGCTGCGTCACCGATCTGCCTCGATCGCGGCTGCGAACTGATGCCGCTGCTGTTTCAGTAGCCATCATCGCTCCGCGCGATGTCTACTTTCAGAACCGAGGTGAGCCGGGTGCCGTCAGGCCAATGGCACTCACGTCGTTCACTCCGTGAGCGGCACGGCGCTAGCCGCCGGTTCTTTGCTTGGAAACACAACTCCGTTTACCGGCGGCTAACGCCGTGCCGCTCAACGTGAGTGCCATTGGCCGTCAGGCCCCGGACTGAGCCACGAAGCCCAGAGTCCGGGGCCTGACGGCACCCGGCTCACCTCGTTGCATCCCTAGATGCCAAGTCCCCATCCCGACTCGCTCACGCTTCGGGTTGGTGTGGAACCCCGTTACGCACTCGCGCGCAGTTCGTTCTCGAGGGGCGGCATCTGCAACTGATCGAGCAGTGCTTCGAGCTGCTGCGAGACGCGTTCTTGAGCCTCCTCAAGCAGCGATGTGGCGGCGATCAGTTCGCTCTCGCAATCGTCGAGTTCTTCCGTGCGACCGTGCATCAGTTCGGATAGCTCACGAATCTGATCGAACAGCCGTTCACAGTCGTCAGTCGCAGCGACCGCGCTGTTGGGACGAAGAGTCTCCATCGGCAACAACACTGTTGGATGTTCGGCTTCGTGCGTGGCATGGATTGCGGCGACGAGGTTCCGCATCCCGGCTCGTTGATCGGCGGAGAACTCGTCCAGCAGCGCCTGTTCCGCCGCGATGCGATCGCACAATTCTTCCGCAGTCAGTAGCGCCAAATCCTCGACCAGACCGGTCGTTTCCTCTGAGTCCATCGGCAAGGCAAACCGGACGGCGAACGTGGACCCGTTGAGTTCCAACACGTCTCCTTCGCGGAGAGCCATGCGTCGTCGCAGCTGCCCGTTCACGAATAGGTTCGCTCCATCGACCGCCTCGATCCAAGCCACTCCGGCTTGGTGACGGATCACGGAATGCAGGGCGGGGCCGTCCGGCAACTGCAACTCGCACGCGAGACTGGAGCCGACTCGAACCTCATCGCCGTCGATCACGAACGATTCGGAAGCGCCGTCCAGAACGAGAGGTCGCGGAGGAACCGCCGTCTCGATGGGTGCGACGGAACGCGAATCACGACCACTGAATTTGCCAACCGGTGAAATCAACATTGGTTCTCGTTCCAACCTCATGTCGGGCGGAGGAAGTCTCGCCGAAGCGAGCACCACAAAGCGTGTCATGGGGTTTCGTCCGGCTGAATTCGCCGTCGTGAATCAATTGCCGTGCGCAGGCAGACTCGTCCAGCCAATCCCGAGGCGAAGACGGTTCACATTGCGACGGTTCTGCTGTGTGCGGGACAGTTGCCGCCAGTTCACGCCGCTAATCTCACCTGTTTAACGAATCGGCGGGAACCTTGCCGGTTGTAGCGCGGTGGCAGAAATAAACTTGCCCCAACACCAAGCCGAAGCGTCAGCGAGGACGAAAGCCGCATCGTTAGAACAGTGCATCAGCAACTGTCGTGTTTTGTCGGTTGAGTTTTGGTGAGCCGGGTGTCATTGGCCGTTAGGTCCCGGACGTGTGATCGAAGAATCCGGGGCCTGACGGCACTCGGCTCACCAAACTCGGACAGTTGTTGATGCGCCAGACCTGATTCATGCTCTCTGTGGAGAGTGCGTGTACTTCAGGCAAGTCCTGCCGCTGGGCTTACGAATCCGATTGCTCGGTCTCCGCTTCCTCAAGCCGTCGCAAGTAGCCTCCCAGCCACCAGCCCCATAGCGCGTAGTGCAGCACACCGAACCATGCCAACCCGCCAACGACCAAGATGATGCCGAGGACTCCCGGCAGGATCATCGCGATCAAGCCCAAGATCAGCGAGGCGATCACGACGACCATCAACAGTGCCGACAGTGTCCTAGAATCGGCGTCGCTCTTGGCTTGCGCGTCGTCGTTCATCCGAACACCTTTTGCAGGGCACCGCGCCGATGATGAAAGCCGTCGTCGAGGGCATCCATGATTTTGTCGGCCGTCACGACAAAGCCCAGCAGACCGCCGGGCGGTTCAAACTCGATGAGGTTCACCAGCGAACAGCCTCCCGCTGCGTTCGGTTCGACGATGTAATCGTGCTTCCACAGCTTGAGTGGCCCTTCGATCATCTGCTCGCGAAATCGCAGCGGCGAGACCAACTCGACAATCTCATACGAGAGCTGCTGCACCATGCCATACGCTTGCACCCGGCACGTCAATCGGCTGCCGAGTTCAATCACTTTGGGAGGGTTCACAAAGACGAACTGCGATTCCGGCGGAGCGATCAACTCCAGATTGGCGGGTTGCAGGATGAACTCGAAGACCTGCTCGGGCGTCGCCTTGAGCAGCGTGCGGCTTTCAAACTGAGGCATGGGAAAACCTGATCTACGAGAGTGGGAGTCAACGTGGGCCGCATTCTAGGTGCGATGTCTCCGCCTCGAAACCCACTCGACACACTCCGGTCGAACCGTCGAAGTGTTCCACAGCCGCGTCAGAACGGGGCTTGTTGGTCGCCGCAACGCCGTCAGCCGGATCGACCACAATCGTCGAAAGGCATCAGAACAAGATGCCACAAACGAAAAAGGACAAGGCGTCGCAGTAACGCCTTGTCCTGAATACGGAGAGGGGGGGATTCGAACCCCCGGTGAAGTTTGACCCCCACGCCGCTTTAGCAAAGCGGTGCTATCGGCCACTCAGCCACCTCTCCTCGGACGCAAACCGGGCGACAGCATAGCTAGGAATCAACCGAAAGCAAGGCTGGTTTACGACAGAACTTCATGCTCCGTGAGGGTCATTGAACAGTCAAAGGTACAGATTGTTGGAATGCTCGGCCGCGAGAAATACGCCCTGAATACACCTACTTCGCCTTCGACCGGAACGAATGAATCCCCTTTCCGGTCGGGCTGACGACGTTGAGATAGACCTCGCCCGCTTCGTCTTCGCCGAAGCTGATCGCTTGGAGCGGTGCGCCGGTGTAATTGATCGGGCGATTGGCGGTGACGGCCTTCTTCGTTTCGTCGTACTTGAGCGCCCAGATCTTGCCCGAGACGTAGTCGGCGTAGACGTAGTGGCCGGTCAGTTCGGGAACGGCCTTGCCGCGATAGACGTAGCCACCGGTGATCGACTTGCCAATGTCGTGGTGGTACTCGTGAATGGGGTCGATCAGGCCGGGCGCGTTGCTCGTGCTGTTCGGTGCGAACGGATGCTTGGACTCGCGCAGATTCCAGCCGTAGTTGCCGCCTTTCACGCCGAGGTTGATCTCTTCCCACAGGTTCTGTCCCACGTCGGCGATCCACAGTTGACCGGTCTGGCGATCGAACGAGTGCCGCCAGACATTTCTCAGCCCGTAGCAGTAAATCTCAGGCAGCGCGATCTCCTTCTTGTTGGCCGTGACACCAATGAACGGATTGTCGGCCGGACAGGCGTACTTCTTGCCCGCGTCTTTCTGATCGACATCGATCCGCAGGATTTTGCCGAGCAACGTTTGCAGGTTCTGTCCGCTGCCGTGAGGGTCATTGCCCGCGCCGCCATCGCCGAGCGCGATGTACAGGAAGCCATCCGCGCCGAAGCAGATCGTCCCCCCCTTGTGGTTCCAGTACGGATGAGGGACTCGCAGGAGTTCCTCTTCGCTGGCGGGATCGGCCTTGTTCGGGTCGTCCTTCGAGACCTTGAACCGCGACACCACTGTCGTGTGTGCTTGGTTCGACGCGACGTAGAAGACGAAGAACTCACCGTTCATCTTGTACTTCGGATGGAAGGCCATCCCGAGAAAGCCCTCTTCATTTTCCTTGTCGATGTATTGCACTTTCTTGTTGATATCGAGGAACACCGTCGTCTCCTGCGCATCAGGCGTGAAGACGTGAATGATCCCTTGCTGTTGCGGGACGAAAAGCCTCTTCGACCCATCGCCAGCGTTGGTGATCAGGATCGGTCGCAACGGCGTCGGTACCCCGTTGTTGTCCGATTCCCAGCCGGTCCACTTGAGCTTCTCGAACGCCACGACCGGCTCAACCGCCAGCGGCGATTCGTCGATCTGGGCGGCAACAAACGACACGGGCCACACGGCCATCAAAGCGGCAAACAAACAGAGATGTTTCACGATGAAAGGGTTCCTAATGAACAAAGGGATAGCCACAACAACCGGGATATTCGTTTCGATGAGTTCAGGCCACAGCGGTGGCTACGACAGTTCGGCGCGGACGGTTTCGAGCAGCTTCTTGGTCAGCTTGATGCCGTCCGCTTCACTGGCCTTGCTTCCTTCGTACTCGATGCCGATCCAGCTTCGGTAGCCGTAGCTCAGGACGATCGGGATCAGCTTGCGGTAGTCGGACTTCGTTTCGTTGCCAGCCTCGTCGAAGTCGTGCGATTTGGCGCTGACACCCTTGGCGAACGGCATCAGTTCTTCGGTCCCCTTGTAGCGGTCGTACCAGACTTTGGGAGCGACTTGGAAGTTGCCGAAGTCGGGGAGCGTGCCGCAGCCGGGATGGTTCACGGTGCGCATGACCTCGGCCAGCCACGAACCGTTGGACGACAAGCCGCCGTGGTTTTCGACGATCACGCCAATGTCGTGCGTCGCACCGAACTCGGTCAGCTTGCCGAGACCGTCCGCCGCGCGTTTGATTTGCTCGTGGTACGAACCGCTCGATTGAGCGTTCACGCGGATCGAGTGGCATCCCAAGAACTTCGCCGCCTCGACCCACTTCTTGTGGTTGTCCACGGCCTGAGTCCGCTTGGCTTCGTCGGCGTCGCCCAACGCTCCTTCGCCGTCGCACATGATGAGGACGCTCGTCACGCCGTTGTCATCGGCCCGCTTCTTCAGTTCGGTCAGATACGCCTGATCCTGGGCCTTGTCCTTGAAGAACTGGTTGACGTACTCGATCCCCTCAATGCCGTAGTCCTGTTTGGCGATCTTGGCGAAGTCGAGCGGATCGGCCTGCTTCGAGAAGAACGTCTTGTGCAGCGACCACTGCGCCAGAGAAATCTTGAACAGCGGAGCCTTCCCTTTCGGAGCATCGGCGGCGAAGAGACTTTTGCTCAGCGAAGAGGCCGCCAGCAACCCGGCCGATGCGGACAAGAAATGGCGACGAGAGAACGACAACGACATCGACGGTTCCTCAAAGTGGGTGATGACTCAGGTGATGAAATCCGGCGGGGATTCTATTCGTCGAGCCAAGCAGATGGAAACCGTCGACTGTCAAGCTGTCGATTCAACTCAACACTGGTTCGGATACGGCATGAGCAGTCCCGCTTGGGGAGTCTCATTCAGATCGGGGAAGTGGCCGTGGGCGTTGGCGTCGCCGAGTGACGTGACTTGTTGGAAGTAGCAGTCCGTGGGGAGACCGCCTGACAGCCGCCGACGCAACTCGGTGCAGACCGTGTTGCCCGCAGCGCGGATCACCTCGTTGTCGTGTCGTGCGACGTAGAGACTCGTGACGAGCACGGCTATTTCGTAGCTGAAGTTTGACGAGTGTTCTTTAGCCCGGAGGGTGGCAGATGCTAGCCCACGGCGTGAGCCGTGGGTGTTCGGCAATCGGCTCCCACAGCCCGGAGGGCGACACCTCGAAGGAAGTCGAAGGTTGATCGAAGTGCCGTCCTCCGGGCTACAACGCGGTCCCCTGCCACCCAGCCCACGGCTTGCGCCGTGGGCTAACATCTGCCGCACTCCGGGCTGAAAAGACGGAAACGACAATCGCTTCTGCCGTCAGGTTAGCGCTGTAGGTTTAGCCGCTCGCGGCTTATCTCTCCGGGATCAAGACACCACTACTCCACGGATTCCTCACCACAGAAGCCGCCCTCCACAACGTCGTATTGAACCGAAACATTCGCCCGCCGGAGGGGTTCGACTCCCCTGACCACTCACGAAACAATTCTGATGGCGGGATCAGGGACGGCCGATTAAACTCTGAGCCGCTATGACACAACACTCACATTCTCGAAGTCAGTCCAAAGGGGCCAAACGCGCCGGTCAGGCGTCGCTGGATTGGGTTTTGGTGCTGGCCACGATGCTGCCGATCGTGGCATTTATCGTGACGAACGGAAAAAAGATGATGGCTCTCGTGTGGGAGATGTTGTCGGTGCAGGTCTCTTGGCCGTTTATGTAGTAGTAAATGAGGATCGCTTCACTGTGGGGCGTTGCCCACGCTGACACCAACCCGAAGCGTAAGCGAGGAATAGCACCGCCTCTTCGCTTACGCTTCGGGTTGGTGTGAAATAGGCCGTCCTCGCTCGACTGCGGTATCAGCGATTCAATTTGGTATCAGGTTCACTCGGATCAGTAGTGCGGAGCAAGATCATGTCCATGAGTTCCCCTTGGCGAAGGCTGTTGCTGCGAGTTCATCGCGACGAGCGTGGAGCGGTCAGTCTGGAGACGATCCTGATCGTCGCGGCCATCGCGCTGCCGATTCTGATTTTCATCCTGAAGATCGGCTGGCCGAAGATTCGCGATTACTTCAACACCGGGATGCAAGACCTCGAAAACGAAGGTAAGAACGTCACCAATGGCAGCAGCAGCACATAACGCGAGGCTGCCGTGGTGTCTGAAGTTGTCACTCTGATTGTGTTGTTGGTTCTGTTGGCCATCGCGTGTTTCACCGACGTGAAGTGGCAGATGATCTACAACTGGAACACCTACCCCGGCCTCGCGCTGGGGTTCTTGCTGCGCGGTTGGAGCGACGGCGCGGCGGGACTGGAAGATGCAACGCGCGGCTTTGTGATCTGTGGTGGTTTGATGTTGGTCTGCTTCGTCCTGTTTGGACTCGGCGGGGGAGACCTCAAGCTGATGGCAATGATGGGCGTGTTCCTCGGTTTCGAGCGGGGAGTCGAAGCGCTCCTCTGGACGCTCGTGTTGGGAGGCGTCCTCGGCGGCGCGGTCATCATCTGGCAGCTTGGTGTGGTGAATGTGGTGATCGGCGTGGTGCAGCATCTGGCACGCATGTGGCAATTCAAAGGTTGGGTGCCGGTCAGCACTCAAGCCCGCCAGCCACTTCAACAGACGCTGTTCCTCGCACCGGCCGGTTTGATCGGAACATTGATTGTGACGTATGACCGGTGGAGCGCGTGGTTCGTGGTCCGTTAATCCGTACGTAACATAGTGGTGAGCCGGGTGGCGTCAGCCCAATGGCACTTCATCGAAGCTAAGAATCCGGGGGCTGACGCCACCCGGCTCGCCTGCCTTCCAACTTCATCCCATCCTCGTTGAGTGGCGTCTTCTGTGCATCGAGACATCCTCATCGCCTGCCTGCCCTGTTTCGTCGTGCTGTGTGCGGCGATGCTCGTGTTGCGCGGATTGCTCGCGGTGGGAGCGGCCTCGTGGGACTGGCGGCGGCTGATTCAGATGCACCGCTGTCAGCGAGGCGGCGTGCAGTCGTTGGCCTTCGTCCTGACGATGCCGGCCTTCGTCATGGTCGTGCTGCTGATCGTGCAAGTCAGCCAACTCATGATCGCGCAGATGGTCCTGCACTACGCGGCATTTGCCGGGGCGCGAGCCGCCTCTGTTTGGCTCCCGGCAGCGGTCGATGACCCTTCTCTGGAACTCGATGATTACGCTGAAGTCGAGAATCGCGTGAGCGACAGTCCCATGAGCGACGATGGCGACTACACGACATTCGATATCAATTCCTCCACGGGTAGCCAGAAGCTGTGGAAGGTGAGAGCCGCCGTGGTGCAGGCGCTCGCGCCAGCGGCTCCTTCACGTTCGCTCGGTGCATCGGGGTCGATGGCTCGGATCGATGAAATCATCTCCGCCAGCCAGCGGATGTACGCGACGTTCGTCACCGCCTCGCAGTCGAACTCACAAATCCCCGTCCGTATCGCCAACAAGCTGCACTACTGCGACCAGAACACGCGCGTCGTGCTCGAATGGCGCGACGGACGCAACGGCAGCGGGCGCGATTCACTCAATAACTCCTCGTACAACGTCCGCAACCACACCTGCCCTAACCCCGAACTTCAGACGCATTTCCGCGAGAGCGAGATCGGTTGGCAGGATCCGATCACCGTCTACGTGATTCATCAGTTCGCCTTGTTCCCCGGACCCGGTCGCTTCCTCGCGGCGAGACTCATCCGCTCTGATGGCCTGCCCGATCGCGTCAGCCCGCGCATCAAACGGCCCGACACCAACGCGGGGGGCACGGTCTACACCACACAGATGACAGCCGCAGCCACGATCACCTGCGAGGGCCTCAAGTCCGTGAAGCCGCTCGTCCAGCCGAGGTATGCGCTGCCATGATGGGGTTGAGGGCGGAGGGTTGAGAGTTGAGGGACAGAGTAGACAAGACAGACGTGACCGCCAAAAGTAGCCTTCATCGCTCCGCGTGAAGTCAGCCGAGTCACCAGCGACCACGATACGCGGGAAACAGCGTCATTCCGCGTTCGGCTCTCTTCACGCGGAGCGATGAAGCCTACTTTTGGCAGGCGCATCAAGACAGCCAGAGAAAACCAGCCAGAGAAGACCAGACAGAGAAGACCAGACAGAGGGCGGCGATGATGAGTTCGCGAACACGACAGAAGCAGACCAGCGACATCGCGGCAACAACGCCGACGAACGCGGATCGCGATTCTGGTCGCGTCGAACCTCTGTCGCACCAACAGCACACGCAGTGGCGTCGTATCCTCTCTGTCCTTCCACTTTCCACCTTCCACCCTCAACCCTTCTTCGCCCGCATCCACCGCGATCAGCGCGGAGCCATCGCGCCGCTGTCCGTGTTTGCGATCTTCATGTTCACGATCCTGCTGGTGCAGGTTGTAAACGTCGGGCGGCAGATCGACGACAAGCTGCGGATGCAAAACGCGGCCGATGCGTCAGCCTATTCGGGAACGACCGTGCTGGCCCGCGGCATGAATGCCCTCGCGTTCAGCAATCACATGCTGTGCGAGACCTTTGCTCTCGTTGCCTACATGCGCGAGGGACGCGATCGCAAATCCGAGCAGTTCGTCCCCGAAATCCTGGACGCTTGGGAAGCAGCCGGAAATCTGTTTGCCAGCGGAACCGGGGGCCCAATGCTGTCTCAGAAATTCAAGCTGATGGGCGAGTCGATCGTCGCCAAGGTGCCGATCGAACGCGAAATGGTTCGCAACTTTGGCGAGATGACCTACCACCAAGCGCGCGTCACATTGCCGTTGTTCGAGTACATCCTCGCCGGGCCGGACGCCACCACCTACGAGGGGAGTTCTGACACGTCACTCGGCGGATTCATCCCCCGTTTTCAACGAGCCGTGCTGCAATCGGTGCCGCACATGTCGAGCGTCGCCACCGACGAAATTTCGATCCGCTATGGAACGCGATCCGAGTCGCAACATCGCAACCAAAAGTTACGAGGTCTGCTCTGGTCCACGAGTGTCGCGGTCGTCGGGCAGCTCGATGAATCCGATCCGACCACGCGCACGCTTCCCGCCATCGATCCCTCACGCTACGCAAACGATCTCCCACAAATCGACAGCACACTCGTCATCGACTGCAACACCTGCGTCTCGTGCTACGAGTGCATCAGCCAGACGCAACGCCGACAGCTCGCTTCGCACTACCTCGAAGACTGGATTCGCCACTGGATGAGTCCCTACTTCGAGTGGCCCGACACCTCCTCGGGCGGCATCGGCGGTGAATCCGATGTTGCTGGCAGCTTCAACAGCGGTTCGCGTCCCACCCGCTTCGGTGCGACTTCTGCCAAGATGTCGAGCTTCATCAACCTGTGGCGCATCTTCACTTGTGCCAACCTCAACCAACTGCTGAACGAAGAGTACCCGCACACTAACCTGCCGTTCGTACTGCGCGACCCGCCCACGTTCCCCGACAGTTGCGTCCGCATTACCGATCCGACCAATCCGGGTTTCCCCGGTGGGCCGTGCCAACCACCGCTGCCACTCAATCAGACGACGCTCGAAAAGAACTTCAATTTCGTGTCATCCGTTTATTGGCCGCACCAGCAGACGATGTTCCCCGGCCTGTTCCGCAACCCGCTCGATCGAGACGCCGAGGCTTACGCCACGACGTTCGCTCAAGCCACGATCTTCCTGCCACGCGCCAAATTCCAATGCTGCCAGTGGGCGGACATGGTTCCCTGCACTCTGTCCGACGGAACGGCCGGAATGTGTTGCCTGATCCACTATGACAACTCACCGGGCTCGTGGAACCTGTTCACCCGAGCCAACACCGACCCAGACGCCGTCGCCCGCTACATCGATGACCGCAACACGTTCTCGTTCGACGCTCGTTGGGAGAAGGTCGGCCGGTGGGATCTCTTCAATCAACACTGGACCGCCAAACTGGTGCCGGCCACGGCGGTAGCGGTCCCGACCATCGTCTCGCAACATCCCGGCAACTCTCTGGACGGCGGCTTGCAGAGTTACCGCGCGCCCCCCTTGCAGGGCGTTTCACCACAAGACTTCCACATCCTCAGCGGGCATTGAGATCGAGGTCCACGCGGAATGAAGCAGCAGTCCACCCCACGACGACAAATCATGACACGCCTACGAGCAAATCCCGCAGTCATTCCCCATGCGCGTCGCGGCCTCGCGCCGCTCGAATTCGTGCTCTCGCTGCCGCTGCTCGTGATGATGATGGCGCTGATGATCGACTTCGGCGTGGCGGGGGCGTGGAAGATCCGAACGCAGACCAACGCGCGGTATGCCGGTTGGAGAACGCTCACGTCGCGCACCGGCGAATTCAACGCGACGCCGCCCTACTGGCCCGCCTCCGCCCCGCTGGCCGCGCGTTCGGGAACACCTTTGCCCGACGTGAGTGACGAGTGGGATGCCACGACCGACTTGCTCTGTCCCTGTGCGCGAGGCCAACAACTGACGGCCCCGTCCGCCGTCGCGGCCATCAACGTCCAAGGCCGTCTTGAAATGGACGACAACGTGATCCAAGGCAATGCTGACCTCGATCGCCAGTTGCCACTGCTGCGCGGAGCATTGCCCGCCACGCAGGGCCGCTTCCACTTCAACATCAATCAGGATCTGTTCGACAACCACTGGCAGTTCAGCTCGCTCGGCATCCCGTACAACGATTACCCCCGCTCGCGCGCCTGGTGGGACATCGAACACTCCGACCTGACCGCGCTCGATCCGGCCATCGACACGAATAAACAATTGCTCGACACGAACCTGCAACTGCTGCAAGCCAATCCCCGCCAAGCCGATCTCTATCCGCTCGATAACGACGACGAGTTCCTCCGTTACACCGGCGACGCGCCCGAGTTCTATCCGCGCGTCAGTCGGCTTTGCATGCCCGATGCTCAGGCGGTCTATTTAAGTTCCATTTCGCGAACCGATCATGACGGGCATGTGAATCCCAATTCGCTGCTCAGCCGGATCGACCGGCTCCCCTGCACGATGTCGTCCAACTTCGCGGGAATGTACCGATCCTGGATCTGCCAGCTCGAACAATGCGGTGCCCCCGACAGCGAGATCGATCCACTCAGGCAACGCTACGGAGACCTGCAACAGTTCATGGGATCACTCGGCTCGCTCGGTTGCTCGCGCCCGTCCGATCTCCAGCGCTGCATCTGCCCCCCCATGTCCGCCTGCCCCTGCCCGCCTTCTCCGGCGGGAGTCGGAAGATAAGGGCCTGTTCCGAAATGACGTGTTCGATTCTGGTCTGCATGGCAGTCAGTGGATGATGGTCAGTGGACAGCATTGGCAGACATTCGCCGCGCGAGGCAACCCCCGGCTTGGCCACGAACCGACGGGACCAGTTCAACCTGAGGCACCTTCGCTCGTTGATTGACTTCATTGCGGAGGCAGAGCTAGGCTGAGTCCGCGCTCAACGGACTCTGATGTTCTCTGCCGAGTTCCGTTCATGGGCGTTTCGATCTCACCAAACACTATTACACGAGGAGTTCGCTCATGTCTCAAACACGATCCCTGAAGTTGGCTGTCGCAGCGGTGGCCTTGCTACTCGCCGCCCATTCGGACGCGATGGCCCAAGCGACTCGCACTTGGGTGTCGGGTGTCGGAGACGATGTGAACCCTTGCAGTCGCACTGCGCCGTGCAAGACGTTCGCGGGGGCCATCTCCAAGACCCGCGATGGTGGTGAGATCAACTGCATCGACGCCGGTGGCTTCGGGGCCGTGACGATCACCAAATCGATCACGATCGACGGTGGTGAATCTTTTGCCTCGATTCTCGCCTCTTCCACGAACGGCATCATCATCAACGACTCCACTCCTGCTGGCTCCGTAGTGACCCTCCGCAACCTGTCGATCAACGGAGCCGGGGCCGAGCCCGGACTGAATGGCATCCGATTCCTCGACGGGGAAACGCTGCACGTCGAGAACTGCACCATTTTGGGGTTCTCGCAAAATGGGATCGATGTTTCGCCAGCCCCTGCAGTCGCTCAGACTTTTAGCGTGTTCGTACTCAACACGGTGATCCGGAACTGTGCCACCACTGCCAATACGGGAGCGATCTTGCTCAGACCCGATGTGAACGGCAACGTGAAAGCTTCGCTGGACGGAGTGAAGCTGAACCAAAACAAAGGGACTGGCCTGCGCACCGAGGCCCGTACATCGACCATCATTCGTGACAGCGTCATTTCGGGAAGCACCAACAATGGAGTTCTCGCCGTCGCCGCCGCTGCACCCGGCGCTGCCGTGTCCATCGAGAATTGCCTACTTTCTGCAAACAATCCCGGCCTCCAGTCCAACGGTGCCGGGGCGACGATTAGCTGCAGCAATGTCTCTATCTTTAATAGCGGTGCTTTCGGAGGAATGATCACGGGCGGTGGCGGCAAGTACGTCACCTTCTCGAATAACAAGATCGACAACACGGCAGGCAATGACTTTCCCGGCGGTAAATTGACCACCGTCATCAAGCAAAAGTGACATTCAAGCCTAAGGATCGGCGCAGAAATAACTGTCGCACATTGTCGTGGTTAGCGCAGCGAACCACGACAATTGTTTCTGCACCGATTCTAAATGGACTTGGGGAGTACTTCCTCCGAATGACTCCCTCCTCACCACCATCGAGCTTCGCCAGCAGACTGACCAGTCGCGCGATCGACTTGCTCGTGATCGGGTTCTTTGCTGTCGTCGCGCTGTCTGTGGGCAGTCAGCTCATCGAGTGGTGGCGCACCGATCCCGAGTCGATCACGCCCGACTTAACCGGTCTCGCCGGAGTCGATCTCGACTGGAGCCGCACGCCGATTGCGATGCAGTTCGGCGACGCCTCCACGTCGATGGAACGGACTCCGCTGCAAGGGGACAGCGACCGGCTGGACGAGGTCCTGACGAAGGCCGCCCAATCGATCGTCGGTTCCTCGCAGCTCCCCACCGCACTGCCGACACAAGCCGAACGCGAATGGCTGACCGCACTCGAAACGGCTCCCCCCGTGTTGTGGGACTCGACGCTCGGCAACGTTTATCGCCGTGACGAACCGCTGCCGTCGTTCGTTGCCACGCGGCTTGTGGACGCCGCCGATCGCCTAGCAGGCGAACCGATTCAGCGCGTCGTCGGCTGGGGCCTCGCGTTCCCCACCGCGCGCGGCCAATGGACGATCTACACCTTCCGCCCGGAAGCGACTCGCGCGATGAAGACCTCGGCAACCCGAGACATCCCGCTTCCCGAGAAGTCGCGGCGCGTGACCCAACTGCGCGGCGCGGACGGTTGCCAGTGGCTGGTCTTCCAGGGTCGCGACGACCTGGCGCGGTGGGTACAACACTTCGACGACGCCTTCGGAACGAAAGCGGTCCTCACGCGCACCGTCGGCACACAATCGGCCAGTCTCAAGTACCGCCTCAGCGACACCATCGCCGACGTGCAACTGCGACGCGAACGAGACGGCTCGCTGACGGGAGTGGTCTGGTCCACCACGACCAACGCCAAGTGAGCAAACCCACCCGAAGCGTGAGCGAGGACGAGCGAGGCATTTGCCTCGCTGCACCACGCGGGCCACACCCCGCGCGGCGAACGATGTTGCCCACGCGGTGAAACAACTCAACTCAACTCACAACAAGGAACTCACCATGAAGGGTGTGCAAGGTTTGCTCCTGTCGCTCGGACTCGGCTTGGCCGGTGCCGTTTGCAACTGGTTCTACCTCGAACGACTGGCCGGGCGCGAGGCCAAGGTGTTCTTCATCGGCATCAAGGCGGATGCCCAGATCAACATCGGCGACGTGATCCTCGATTCGCACTTGGTGCGCGTGGACATCCCGAAGAGTGCCGTCGGCAATCTCGATCAAGTCGCGCCGCTGTGGAGCCTCAAAACGACCGTCGCCGGCCAGGCCACCAGCCGCAGTTATCGAGGCGGCGAACTGGTCCTGATGCAGGACTTGAAGACTCCCGGCGCGAAGGACTTGAACGACAAACTCGGCAAGGATGAAGTCGCCCTCTGGCTACCGATCGACAACCGGACGTTCAACTCGATGCGTGTCAATCCGGACGACGAAGTGACGTTCGTGCTGTCGCGCGTCGGAACGGGCGGAGCCTCACCCACACCGCTCTCGAACCAAGGCGGTGGCTCATCGAACAACGAATACGTCGGCCCGTTCCGCATCCTTGAACTCGGTAGCCGCACGGGTCGCCCCGAAGTGCAGAAGGCCGCTGGCACGAGACAGGCGAACGAAAACGTCCTCGCCATCGTCGCCAAATTCACCGGCGGACACCTCGAACCGAAAGCCGAGCGGATCAACGAATACGTCCGCGTCTCCAAATCCCAGGGACTGCAAGTCATCCTCCACCCCAAGCGGAAACCGGGCGAGTGAAGCGATTGGACGCCTGTTCTAGTTGAGCAACAGGCAAGGCGGTGGTGATTTCAATGGGGCTTTGCTGGTCTGCCAGCACATGGAATTCGGTCATGCCGTCCAACTCTTTGAATTACTGGATTTCGGTTCGGGCCATGACTCTGGATGAGATCGCCGAGGCTCACACCGCAGTTGGAGGGTCAGCGCGGGGACGGCGGTTCGCGACCCAGCAAATCAACCGGGCTTATGCCGTCTTGCTGGCATCGCAGTTTCAAGGATTCTGTCGCGATCTCCACACGGAATGCGCCGTGTTGATGAGCAACGCTGTGAGTCCCGCCGTACTACAGCCAGTGCTTCGAGCCGAGTTCACGCATGGCAGGCAGTTGGACAAGGGGAATGCACAGCCGGGAAGTATCGGATCCGATTTCGGGAGGCTCGGATTGGAACTCTGGCTGGCTGTGGACGCACACCATGCCGATAATCCGACACACAAGAGGGCGATCATCGAATTGAATGAATGGAGAAATGCCATCGTGCATCAAACCTTGGATCCCACCAAACTGGGTGGGACAACGACGCTTCAAATTAAGCAGGTTCGAAACTGGCGTCGCTCTTGCAACCAACTGGCACTGAGTATCGATGAGGTCATGCGAAGTTATCTGACAGCGATCTTGGGCGTCAGCCCTTGGTAGAGGAGATGAGAATGCACGCAACAAAACCGTCATTGCCGCGATTCAAAGTGGGCGAGTGGGTTGCCTTTCGATACGGCGTTCGAAAGGCGGCCGCGCAAGTCATCGAAGACCGAGGTTCGTTGGGAATCAATCGACGGAGGCTCTATCGTGTCCGCCTCGATCAGCACCCCGAAGAATCGGTCACCTTCGAGGTGCCCGAAGACGATCTCGAACAGGTACCGCCGACGGCGGCTGTGATGGAATACCTCGAACGTGGCGGATTGGTCGAAATCTTGCGCACCAGTTTCGGCAAGCCGGATGCACGTAGGGTCTGGTTGGCATTGGATTCCGAAGGCAATGTTGTGCATACCTTCATCGCGGAGCAGGGAATTGTGGGCGGGAATCCGGCACCCTCCCGCACCTTGCAGGGGGACAAAGTTTTCAAGCACGAAAAGCCACGGGTCATCGAGTATCTCACGAGGTTCGGCCTGAGTTCCGAACAAGCGGACGAAGTGATCCGCACTGTGGGAACCGTACCTTGAGACCGTCGCAGGGTGTGACCGCCAGCCTTCTTCCTACGACCGAGTTGTTTTTCGATGCTCTCCCTGATCCAAGAACTCGATGTCGCTCTGCGTGACGGACGATCAGTCTGTTACACGGCACTCGTCGAGACGCGCGGTTCCACGCCGCAGAAGGCGGGCGCGACAATGCTCGTCTTCCCCGATGGTTCGCAGGTCGGAACACTCGGCGGCGGCTGCGTCGAAGCCGAAGTCAAACGCCGCGCGCTGGCACTGCTCGCCGAAGGCTCGACCGAGTTGATGTCGTTCCAGCTCGATAGCGACTACGGCTGGGACGACGGCCTGATCTGTGGCGGTCGCATGAAGATGCTCGTCGATCCCATCCGTCCCGGCGACGACACCTCGTACTACCAATCGCTCCACCAGATGCTCGCCGCCGGTCGAGGCTGCACCGAAGCCATCATCATCGACCCCGACAAATCCCCCGGTCACGCCGCCGATCGCTGGCTGCTCGATGAACAAGGCCTGGTCCTCGCCCACCGTCGCGCCGCGACCGTGGTCCCCTCGCCCCAGCTTTGTGGGGAGAGGGCGAGGGTGAGGGGCCAAGACGTTGCTGACGCCCACCCCTTGAATCCCGCTCACTCTCTTCCGTCTGACCATCCACTTCCGTCTGACCATTCACTGACCGCCAAGCAAGAACCCCTCACCCTAACCCTCTCCCCGCAGAGCCGGGGCGAGGGGACCAGAGCGCCCTCTGACCCTCAAACCTCGACCCGCAGCCCTCAACCACCATCCCAACTCCTCGCGAACCTCAAGCCCCTCACCCAACGGCCTCGACCGTACATCGAAGCGGGCACGTCCTACCTGCCGTATCTCAAACGCTGCCGGTTGGTGATCGTGGGAGCGGGCCACGTCGGGCGCAAGGTTGCCGAGTTGGCCAGCGATGTCGGCTTCGATGTCTGGGTCATCGACGATCGCCACGAGTACTGCAACAGCGAACGCTTCCCCAGCGCGAAGCGGCTGATCGTCGATGCCATCGACGCGGCACTCAAAAGTTTGGCGATCGACTCTGATACCTACTGCATCATCGTCACGCGCGGCCACAACCACGACGAACAGGCTCTGCTCCATCTGGCAGAAACCCCGGCACGCTACATCGGCATGATCGGTAGCCGCCGCAAGATCAAACTCATCTTCGACGACTTGTTACGCGAAGGCATCTCCCGCCAAGCCCTCGACCAAGTCCACGCTCCCCTTGGCTTCGATATCGGCTCCCAAACCGTCCCCGAAATTGCCATCAGTATCACCGCCGAACTCATCGCCCACAGAAACCTCGGCCAAGAATCCCTTCGGAGTGGCACGGCCTGCATCAAACCGTAGTCCGCTACCACAAAAAGCCTCGATCCAACGTTCGACCGAGTTCCACGCTCGCTCCGACTGTTGCATCGTTTCACAAGCGGTTGAAAAGCGGAGGCTAAGAGGCTGTGCATGTTCCACTTCCGAGAGTTGGGATTTCTTGAGCCGCAGAGCGGCGTCCGAGTAAAGCCTGGGGCGGACACTTCGTCCGCCCCAGGACAGGAGATCACCTGACCCAGCCCCGGCGGGGCGTCCCCTTTCGAGCCTGTCTCCGGGCGGTCTCGACACGCTCGGATCGGATTGAGGCCGCCCCTCCGGGGCTAAGGAACGGGGCCGCAATCACTTCCCCAGCCACACCCGTTTGAGTTCGGGAAGTGATTGCCGCCCCGCTCCGTTTACCGGCGGCTAGCGCCCAATGGCACTTACTTTACTGAGCGACATGGCGCTAGCCGTCGGTTTTTCACTTGAAAATACACCGGCGGCTAGCGCCATGCCGCTCACAGAAATCTAAAGTAAGTGCCATTGGGCGTCAGCCACGTAGCGAGCGCCAAATGAATGAGGACTGCTGTCCAGCACGAATGGCCGAGAGCCAGAATTAGGCGCGCGGCAAGACGTGGTTGACCCCAAGTAGACGTGGCACTCCGTGACACGAACCGTTCTCGCCACGGAGTGTCGGGTCCACTTTCTCTTGCCGGTCGCCTTACGGTTCCAGCCAATCAACGACGGTCAAACCGGGGACAAAGGCGAAGTCTTTCACGTTGTGGGTCACGAGAATCAAATCATGAACCAGAGCGGTGGCGGCGATCAGCAGATCGAGGACAGCAATTGTCCGGCCGACATCCAGCAGACTCGCTCGAATCTCTGCGTATCGCATGGCGACTTCCTGACCAACGTCGAGAAGCTGCCTGTCCTGATACATCTCGACGATGGCTTGCGACCTTGCCGTACCGAGCGACGAACGGAGCTGTCAGACCTTCAACTCGGCAACCGTGATGACCGAAACCGACAGGCCTCCTCCATCCTGCATGAACTTGTTCTGAATGCGAGCAGCCCCCTTCAGGGAGGCCGAGCAGATGTTGGTGTCGATCAGGTGACTCATGTCTGTTCGCTGCCCCGATCATGGCAACTGTCCCAACGACTCGCCTCAATGAAGCGGTCCAAGTCATCGCCTTCTTCCTGGGAAAGAATTCCAAACGCCCGGCGCAGACCCTCGCCAGGTGGCAGTCGCTCAGCGGGGAGAACCGCAGTATCGGGGAGCAGCAGCACACGCACGCGCTGTCCGTCTCCGCACGGTAGCGGTTCATCGAACTCGATCGTCTGGCCGTGAACCCGGCCATTCAATGTCGTGCTGGTGATCATGGGCTTGTCTCCTTGACGTTTCCGGCAAAAGTAGCCTTCATCGCTCCGCGTGAAGTCAGCCGAGTC
>Ga0209086_10000110_pt1 | contig 73902 bp, 47 predicted proteins | sample M_130207_XF_Meta_FD_187312 | JGI IMG/M metagenome (GOLD analysis project Ga0209086, IMG submission 187312) | Freshwater microbial communities from Lake Montjoie, Canada to study carbon cycling - M_130207_XF_MetaG (SPAdes) (version 2) | ecosystem: Environmental > Aquatic > Freshwater > Lake... | reverse complement strand
GGGCAGGAGTACCGATCCTCAAGTCGCGACGAGAGCCTCATTCCCAACGCGGACTGGTGGCGTGAGGTGATCGCTCGTTGGGAAGGGCCGCTCGTGCGGTATGCGGCTCGGGTAGCACACGACCTTGATCTCGGACGCGATGCCGTGCAGGAGACCTTCTTGCGGCTGTGTCGATTGGATGACGACGAACGAGCCGAAGTGAAATCGCATGTGGCCCGGTGGCTGTTCGCAGTCTGCCGGTCTCGTGCTCTGGATGCCAAGCGAAAGGAGAATCGCATGTCGGCGGTACTGGAACTGGACGAACGCCTTGCACCGAACGGGGTTCTTCCCGATGAGATGCTGGAGCAGCGTGAGACGGAAGACCGCGCGATCGCGCTGCTCGATCGACTCCCCGAGACTCAGCAGGAAGTGATCCGGCTGAAGTTTCAAAATGAGCTGAGCTACCGCGAGATCGCCGACATCACGGGACACAGCGTCTCGAACGTTGGCTTCCTGTTGCACACGGGGATCAAGCGGTTGAGGGAGTTGATGAAGGAACGCGAATAGCAATGAGCGGTTAGTGCAGTACCGCCTTTCGTTTAACCGCGTGGGCAACGCCCCGCGCGCCGAGCCGCGATCAATTGTGATAGCGAGGTGAGCTGGGCGCCGTGAGGCCCCGGACTTCTTCTGCCGAGGAATCCGGGGCCTCACGGCACCCGGCTCACCTCGGCCACTCAGTACACGACGCGGCAATGAACGGCCGCACCTCATAAGGAACAACGATCATGCCGACCACAACCTTCGATCCCAACGACCCACGACTGACCGCATACGCCTTGGGCGAACTTCATGGCGATGAACTGGCCGAGTTTGAGCGAGTCCTCGCCGAATCGTCCGTCGCACGAGACGCACTCGCCGAGATTCGCGAGACAACCGTCTGGCTGCGGAACGAACTCGTGGCAGAACCGCCGCTTGCTTTGACTGCCGAGCAGCGTCAGCGGCTGGAGCAACATCTCGCACCGGTCCAGCTGCTGAATCATCCCCCCACCGGGCTTGTCCCGGTGGAACCAGGTCTTTGCACTATGGATGTCGCGTTGCGTTCCGAAGCAGCGTTGAGCTTCGAGGAAGCAAAAGTAGTGCAAAAACCTGCTCACCACCGGGGCAACCCCAGTGGGGTTGCGGCCTTGGTTGACTCGCGACAGCAGCGTGCGCGTCAGCGCTGGGCGGTCCTCGCTGCGGCGACGGCGATGGCGGCGTTGAGTGCCGCTGTGATGCTCTGGCCCGTGGCACCGCCTCGGTCGTCGAGCGAGCTGTTGGCGATGCGAGACGCACCGCGTGCCACCGCTCATCGGCTAGGCGATCTCTACGTCAGTGAGAACGATCCCCGCGCGGATCGAGACGACGTGTTGTCGTTCACAGGGGCGGACGATGGGCTGGCAGATCACACGCCGCATCCGGTCGTCCACGGTGTGGGCGACGGATCCAACGCGGCATTCGTGAAGAGAAATCAGCCTGAGCCGGACGGGTTTTTGGCTGAGGCAAAGGTGTCTCTCAGCAAGCAAGAGTCGGCCCGTGATGTGAGCGCGAGGCGCCGCCTCAGCAGTACCTCACAACCCGCCAGTAGCACACCCGTCGTCGGCCTTGCTGCTCCCTCGGGCGAACGAGGCGTTCAGGCTGAATATCGGGCCAAGATCGACAGTGGTGTCGCAGCGCGGACTACGATCAAGGGCTACATCAAGCCCGGTGAGGCACGCCCGTTTGTACTTGAGTCGGCTCCGGTTGATGCGAAGCCACGTTCGTCTGACGCGACTCCCTCAGTGAGCGATCCTTCTTCTGTAAACAAAGAGGGGCGAGTCAACGTCAACGCGTTGAAGGCCCCTGCAACATTGAGCCGCATCACTGATTTTGAAAGCGAGGCAGCAGCGACGACATTTGAACTCAAGAATAAACTGGATTTGGTGGAGCAGGCGGTTCGAGTGGTGCAGAGGGCGAAAGGGATGCCGATCAGACCGCTCCGCACCATCACGGTGAGGGACCTTGAGGCCCTAGTGACGTTGAACACGAATGACGCTCGCGCCGTCACCGCGTGGTACGAGCGAGCCACTTCTGGTCAGGAACAGGTTGGGACGGAAGCGTATGCCGCGATCCACGAGAACCCGTTCCTCACTCCGGCCGAACAGCCGCTCTCCACGTTCTCAGTCGATGTCGATACGGCGTCGTATGCCAACGTGCGGCGGTTTCTCAATCAGGGGCAGTTGCCTCCGACTGATGCCGTGCGGATTGAAGAGCTGGTCAACTACTTCAAGTACGACGACCCCGCTCCTGTGGACGGACAGCCGTTCGCGGTGAAGGCCGAGGCCGCGCCGTGTCCGTGGCAGCGTGAACATTACTTGGCTCGCATCAGCCTCAAAGCCAAAGAAATCGCGAAGGCGCAGCGGCCACCAACGAACCTCGTCTTTCTGCTCGACGTGTCCGGCTCGATGCAGGCTGAGAACAAGCTGGCTCTCGTCAAGCGGGCCATGTCGCTGCTGGTCGAGGAACTGGGTGAGAAGGATCGCGTCTCGATCGTGACCTACGCCGGAGACGCCGGGCTGAAGCTCGAACCGACAGTTGGCTCGGACCAGACGAAGATCATGCAGGCGATTGAGGCTCTGTCGGCGGGAGGCTCGACGAACGGAGCGGCCGGGATTCACATGGCCTACGAACAGGCGCTGCGTCACTTCAGCAAGGACTCAGCCAACCGAGTCATCCTCTGCACCGACGGCGACTTCAACGTCGGCGTCAGCAGTGACGAGGCGTTGGTCAACCTGATCGAGCAGCAGGCGAAGAGCGGCGTCTTCTTGAGCATCTTCGGATTCGGCATGGGCAACTTGAAGGACTCGAAGCTGGAGAAGTTGGCCGACAAAGGGAACGGCCACTACGGCTACATCGACGATCTGAACGAGGCTCGCAAAAACTTCAACGAGGAGTTGATGGGCACGCTGTACACGGTGGCCAAGGACGTGAAGCTGCAAGTTGAGTTCAATCCGCTCACGGTCGGAGCCTATCGTCTGATCGGCTACGAAAACCGCGTGATGGCCGCTGAAGACTTCAATAACGACGCGAAAGATGCGGGCGAGATTGGTGCCGGTCACACGGTGACGGCCCTCTACGAAATCGTCCCTCGCGGCAAGTGGAAGCCCGTGCAGCCAGTCGATCCGCTGAAGTACACGACGCCAGAAACGAAGAACCCCTCACCCTCCGCCCCTCTCCCGACCACCGAAGCGGCGGTGCCCAAGCCGGGGCGAGGGGAGCAAGATGCGGAGTCGGCCGACGACCTCTTCACCGTGAAGCTCCGCTACAAGCAGCCCGATGCCGCCGCGAGCGTCCGCACCGTCGATGTCGTCGTCGATGACATTGCGGGCAAGAAGGTGACGCCGAGCCGCGATCTGCTCTGGTCTGCCTCCGTCGCCTCGTTCGGAATGCAGCTGCGTCACTCGCAGCATGCTGGAACCTGGACGATGGCCGATGTGCTGGAGACCGCTCGCGGTGCGAAGGGGGACGACACCACCGGTCGTCGCGGTGAGTTCGTCGAACTGGTGAAGTCCGCGATGAAACTGATGCCGAGTCCGGAGACTAAGAAGCCTGCTGTTGGATTCTGAGCGTCGCGTCGCGACCGTCCTCCCCTCGCCCCGCAAAGCCGGGGAGAGGGGACAAGGCAAACCCCCTTACGAAACTATCGACCACTCCACGACAAACGGCTTGCGAGGCGTGAGACCATCTGGTTTCATGCCTCGCGTCGTTTGAGGCTGCTCAAACTTTCGCCGCCCTCGCTGGAAAGCCGCTCGCTCATGAATCGTCTGCTGTGGTCTGTGCCGCTGTGTTTGTTGGCTCTGTTCGCTCCTACTGCCTCAGCCCGCGCGGCTGAGCCGGTATCGCTGATCTTCGACACGGACATCGGCAATGACGTAGATGACGTTCTCGCGCAGGGGATGATTCATTCGCTTCAGTCGCGCGGCGCGTGCAAGTTGCTCGCGGTGACGGTGACGAAGGACAGCGATCTGGCCGGGCCGTTCGTCGATGCCATCAACACGTTCTACGGGCGAGGCGACACGCCAATCGGAGTCGTTCGTCCCGGCAAGACTCCCGAGCCGGGCAAGTTCCTGCCGATGGCCGCGGAGAAACGGGGCGATGCGTTTCGGTATCCGCACGATTTGCTCAGCAGCAAGGACGCTCCCGAAGCGGTGGCCCTGTTGAGAAAGACGCTCGCGTCGCAACCCGATGGTTCGGTGAGCATTGCTCAAGTCGGGTTCTCGACGAATCTCGCGAGGCTGCTCGACTCGAAGGCCGATGAGTCATCGCCGCTGTCAGGTGTCGAACTCATTAAGAAGAAAGTGAAGCTGCTGTCGGTCATGGCCGGAGCGTTCACCGACATCAACGGCAACAAGCACTACTGCGAATACAACGTCGTGCAGGACATCGCCAACTGCCGCAAGCTGGCGGACGAATGGCCGACGGCGGTCGTTTGGAGCGGCTTCGAGATCGGCATCGCACTGCCGTACCCCGCCGACAGCATCGTGAAGGACTACGGCTATGTGAGCGATCATCCTCTCGCAGAAGCCTATCGCCTCTACGAGAAACAACCACACGACCGGCCGACGTGGGATCTGACGAGCGTGCTGTATGCGGTCCATCCCGATCGCGGCTACTTCGACGTGTCGCCTCCAGGGCGAGTCATCGTTGAAGCGCACGGCTTCACGAAGTTCGAGCCGCTGGCCGAGGGGAAGCATCGGTATCTCAAGCTGACCGAGGCGCAGCGTGTTCGGGTGCTAGAGACGCTCGTTCAACTGAGCAGCCAACCGCCGAGGTGAGACGTTGAGTGACGCCACGCAGCCGAAGCTGTCACTAACCCGAGGCGTAAGCGAGTCCGCATTCACATCCTCGCTTACGCTTTTTGAAGTCGCGCTGTTTCGATTCCTGAAAGGCTCCTCACCGAACTCGCGTCGGTGGAAGCCATGATTGACAGCTTGAAACGACAACAAAGTGAGGCTCGGCGGGAGCGGGGCCACACGCAACGGAGCTTGTTCGCAATTTGGATCAATGAGCGCAACTTCAAAACGGACGCTTCGGGTTAGTGTGAATCACCCGCCTGCGATTTGAATAACGGACGGGCAAGAGTGCCCGTCCGTTATTTCACCGAACTTCGGTCGCGATGTGGACGGTTTCGATTCGGTGGGCGGGCTTGGGCAGATGATCGGCGGTGATTTGGAGGTCCATGCGGGCGTCGGCTTCGGCGATGGCTTCCATGACCAGTTCGAAGGAGACCGTTTCGCGCGTGCCGAGTTCGGCGAGTGGCTCGAAGCGGATGACGTTCTTCGTTTCCTGATACCGTGCGCCGCGGACCTCGACCAACCGCAGTTCCTTCGGGACGCTGATGCTGAGTGCGACGTTGCGAGCCGGGGCGCTGCCGCTGTTCTTGAGTTGGATCTTCGAGGTCAGCTTGTCACCGATCGCGACGACACCCGTCGCGTTGAGCGTCTCCATTTGCAGTTCGGGGCGACCGACAACATCCACTTCCGATTGGACCGTGGCGGCGCTGCCTGCCGATCCCGTCGCGCTGATCTTGCCGAGCTGCATCCCCGGCGTTTTGGCCATGAGCTTCGCCGTGACGTTGAGTTCATCACCGGCCGCGAGCGGTCCGACCGTCCAATTGATCGAACGTGTGGTGGGATTGAACTGGCCGCCGTCTGAAGCTTCGACAAACTCGAACCCGACCGGGACGATCTCAGAGACCTTCACATGTTTCACGGCCGCGTTGCCATCGTTCTTCACGCTGTTCGTGAAGACGGCGGGGCGTTCGGCATAGATGCGATTCTGTCCGGTGCGGGTCAGCACGAGGTGCTCACCGATGATGTTGATCGTCGATTCGAGTTCCTGCGTGATCCCGCCGTCGGCCGAAAGGATCACGCGGTTCTTGACACGCCCCGGCTTCACGGCCGTGACTTGCAGCACGATCTCACGCGATTCATTCGGGCCGAGCTTGCCGATCGGGCACTCGATGTCGGAGGCCGCTTCGTGCTGGAGTCCGTCGGGGATGAGATCGCGAACGGAAACATTGTTCGCGGCGGCACCGCCCGAGTTCTTGAGCAGGAAGGTCAGGTCGATGACTTCGCCCACATGAACTTCGCGGGGAGCATTCACTTTGATCGACAATTGCGGAGCGGCGACCATGATCTCGGCCGCGACTTCCGTAGCGAAGTTGACTCGCGCCACACTGCCGATGGGCCCTTCCTGTCGCGGAATGAGTTTGATCGAAATTTTACGGACTTCATTCGGCTTCATCGTGCCGATCCGCCAGATCAGTTTTTTGTCCACCATCTCCGCCCGGGGCGAGGTTCCCGTCAGTTCGGTCCCCTTGGGGATGCGGTCTTCGAGGACGACTTGATTCGCATCGCTGCTACCGACGTTCTTCACGATGACTTGGTAGACGAGTTCTTGGCCCAACACGGCCTCTTGTGGAGCGATCTTTTCGAGCGTCAGTCGTGGCTGTTGCAGACCGCGCGGTGTGGCGTCCGTCACGGTGCCATCGCCGATGAGATCGTTGGTGGTCGGTCGCTCACCCGCTTCGCGGATGCGGCGGTTTGAGCGTGGCTGTTCCGTGGACTCCTCGTCGAAACGCCCGGTCTGTTGGCGTTCAAGGGGCTGGCGTTCTGCGGGGCGGGGGTTCTCAAGGAATTCATCCACGGCGGGAACATCCGTCGGCAAGCGCGGCATCGGTCCGCGAGAGCTAGGTAGGCGAGTTTTTGGAGCCGACGGATTCGGCGACGTGAGCGCGGGGGCCGGATCGAGAGGCTCGCGCGTCGGAACTTCCGGACTGACATCCGTTGGCGCAAGAACAGGTGGGGCCGCACTCCCAAACGGATCACTGGCATCCGTCGGTTGAGTTGGATTGATCGCGGGTGAATCACTCACCGTGGAGGGAATCGTTGCGGGAGCGGTGGGAGCGGCTTCGCTGAACGGAGACACGTCAAACGGATCAGTCTCGCGCGGGGCACGAGCGGGGGGAGTCGCATCGGATGTCGAGGGTTCGTCGAACGGATCAGACTTCGCGGCGGGATCGGAAGTCAACGAGTTCGCAGCTCCCACGGAAGGAGCGGTGTCCTGAAAGGGATCGGCGCTCGCATCGACTTTCTCAGCGGATGACGTGCTTAATGCATCGCCAGGTTGTCGCGAGAAAGGTTTCTCGCTGGCTTCTGTCACCGCGAACGGATCCGAAGTGTCGGAAACTTTTTCTGATGCAGCCTCATTGAATCCCGCAGGGATGATCGCTGACTTGGTACGAACCGCGGTGGCAGCATTGCCAAGAGCCGGCCCGGTGGTCGAGTCGTCTCGAAAATCCAAGCCGGGACCCGACGAGTCGTTCGCCAGCGAGGACGGTTCAGAGTCGTCTGGCAACTTACGTGGAGCGACAACGGAGTCTGTACTGACCGTCACCGCGAACGGGTCGGTCAGTTTGAGCGAGTCGTCGGTACTCGTCGTCGTACTCGGTAACGAGCCGCCTTCACCGGTGGGAGCAAGCTCAGCCAAGTCACCGGTCTCATCGCCGCTCGGAGCGACAAACGGTGGCGATTCCAAGCCCTGCTGTGCTTGGAACACGGCGACTAATCCGACGCCAATCACGCCAGCCATCGCGGCCAGCTTCCAAAGTCCGCTGATCAACATTGGGAATCCCTTCCCCTTCTTGAACTTCGTCCGGTCGATCGAGCCGCGTCACTGCGACTCGATGTCTGTCCGCCGATCACTCCGTATCCGCGATACCCGTCTTCACAGGGTAAGGCATTGAAACGGCGATCCTTGGGCTGGGCAAGGGCGGTGTCTCTAACAGAAGCCGCCAAGTGCGTGAAGTCCAGTTCCGGCAAATTTGGCCGCAGAGATGGTGGGCAGGTTTTGAGCAGGCCGCACAGAACCACGGAGAACATCACGGAGCAACGTAGGCTAGGCGTCTCGCTTGCCCTACGTTGCTCCGACAGCAATCACGAGCAAGCGAGACGCGTTGCCCTGCCGAACGCGTCGTTCATCGCCTTCACCGGCACGCCCTTCGGTTTGAACCATGTCAACATTCGGAACGTGGTGTGGAAGCCGTCGTTGCAGTGGAAAGATTCGTTCCCGGCGCGCTCACGTTTTTGAAACTTCCCACGTATCATGCCCGCCCCGCCGTGAGGTGTTTCTCGGCGCGAGGTTCTTCCCCGCGTACCCACTGGGCACGGAAACTTTGTGAGCGATTCAGATTCTTTGCAAATGTGTGCTTCACAGGCTTGCTCGAAGCGAATAGGGCGACGGTTGCCAGTTCGCGGCTTTGCTGTGTCCTGTTCGGCGGCAGCACTCAACCTCGCACGGTACAAGCTGAGACATTTCCAAGCGGGACGGCGTCAATCCCAGGATTCTTCCAAAGAGGGCTTATGCCCGAGATCCGGGTGGCTGACGCCACCTCGCTCAGATGTTTCATTACTGCTCGCGCGAGGAATCTCTTGGTTGGCGGCACTCGCATTCACTCTCGTGATTGGCATCGCCCCGCGACTCACCTTGGCTCAGGCTTCATCGCCCGTTCCGTCTTCTTCGTCCGTTTCAGGGAACTCTGTCGCGCCGGTTCGGATTGAGCAGGTCCGTGTCGGTTGGGACGGTTTGTACCGTGTGGGCCGTTGGACACAGGTTGTTGCCGAAGTCGAAGTCGTCACATCGGGGCGGTTCCGATTGCTTGTGACGACTCCCGATCCCGATGGCCACCGCGTGACATTCACCTCGCGACTGTCGGAGCCACTGGCGGCAGGGCGTCATGTGTTGCGTGGCCTCTGCAAACCGGGGCGACTCGACGCTGGCTTTGAGGTGATGGTCGAGACCGATGCGGAACCCAAGTCACTCGCACCGAGTGCTGTCGCGGCGTGGAAGTCTTCCTCGGAGAAGGTGACCGCCGTCCCGAAGTCCCTTGCACCGGGAATTCGACTCGTACTTGCGGTGGGTGAGCCTGCGGGATTCTCCAGCGGCGAGATGTCTGGCAGCAACGCGATCGCGGCGGAAACATCCGTCCCCAAGAGCAGCCCTGCTTCGACGAAGCCCGGTGCCTTGGATGTCATCGTGTTACCAATGTTGGCGAATCAGCTTTCCGACGACGGACTCGCTTACGACGGCGTCTCATTACTGGTCTTGTCTGGACCTGTGAAGCTGGTTTCAGGCCAAGTACACGCCTTGCGCGACTGGATCGCACGCGGCGGGCGACTCGCGCTGTCACTGCCGACCGATCCTGTCGCGGCGCGAGAACTCATCGCGCCGTTGGCCACATGGTTGCCTGCCACGGTCTCCGACGAAGCGATTGTCGTGCGTGAGTTTTCGTCGCTCGAAAGCTATGCAGGACGCAACGTGCGAGTCCCGTTTGCGGGGCGGCTCTCGATTCCCCAGATTCGGATCACGCATGGTGTGATCTTGGCCGGAAGCCGTGACAACGCGCTGTTGGCGCGAGCACCGTATGGCTTGGGTTCAGTGACCGTGTTGGCTCTCGATCTGACTCAGCCACCGCTGAACGGATGGGCGGGAGTCGGCGCGCTGGGCCGACGCCTGCTCAGCGATGTCGTCTCGTCCGAAGACTTGGGTGATTCGAAGACGGCCAAGCACGCTCAGCTCAGTTCGACCGGCGTGACCGATCTCGCGACTCAACTGCACGCGATTCAAGACGACTTCGCAGGCGTGTCGCGCGTCTCACCGTGGTTTGTGATGGGGTTACTTGGTCTGTTTCTTATCCTGATCGGGCCGGTCGATTACCTGCTGGTCCATCGCTTGTTGAAACGGCCGCGCGCGACTTGGATCACGTTCCCCATGTGGATCGTTGTGGTCGCGATTGCCGCCGCGCAAGGAGCCGCCGCATGGAATGGAACGACGCTGCGAGTGAACCAATTTCATTTGATCAACGTCGATGCGGCGACAGCGACCGTCCGCTCGCGACTGTGGACCAACCTGTACAGTCCCGTCACGACATCCGTCGCTGCGGTGGAAGCTTCAACCGTCTTAGCGGGTTCAACGGAAGAGATCGCGTCACGGCGCAGCCTCGCCAATTGGTCGGGCACACCGGAGACCGCGTTCGGTGGGATGTATCGTCCAGCGGGGATCGACATCGGGCGGAGTGCGTACACGTTGGCGAACGATCTCTCCCAGACAGTCGCCGCACCGGTGAAGTCGCTCCCCTTGGTGCAGTGGACGTCCAAGGAACTGGTGACAGAAGTTTCAGGAGCGGCCACGACGCTCGTCGAGAGTGATCTCATCAGTTCCGGATCGGGACGGCTGACGGGAACGGTGACGCATCGCCTGCCGGGCGCACTCGAAGATTGGCTGCTCGTGTTCGGGAACCGTGTCTATCGCCAAAGCAAGTTGCGCGACGATCCTGTCACCATTCCTCTGGCCTCACGCCAACTGTGGCGAGTCGAACAACCGAACGTCTTCCAGCGAGAGTTGCGTCCCTATCTCACGGGCCAGATCACGATTGCCACAACTGAGGGAGCCGGGAAGCACGCCAGCATCTCGCATCGACAGACTCAGTACGACCCGCTGTCTCTCGACGCCCCCAGCTTCGCCCGCGCACTGACGTTTCACGAAGAGGCTGGAGCAACTAAGTACACGGGCCTGACCAACCGATTACTCGAAGAGGAAGACCTGTCGCATTTGATCAGGCTCGGTCGAGCCGTCCTGTTCGGGCGACTGAAGGGATCGGCCAGTGAGCTGAAGTTGAGTGACTCAACGTCCACCAGCTCGCTCCAGCCCGTGAAGTCTGACCGCGAATGGACCTTCGTCCGGCTCATCTTGCCCGTGATCAAAGTGAGCGAAGCGTCACGGGAGTTGGAGAGCTTCGACCCGAACAAACAGAAACCGTGAGTGAGAAATTTCTGAGCGGGGCGGCGTCAGCCCCCCGGTTCTTGGGCGTCAGTCCTTTTCGAAGATCCGGGGGGCTGACGCCGTCCCGCTCAAATGTCTCATCAAGGCCCGTGTCACGTTTCCCCCCCAACAAACTCAACACCCGATCCCACAACAAAGGCTCGCCGCTTTTCCCATGATCGAAACACGCCAACTGACGAAGCGCTACGGCCACCTGATCGCGGCCAATGAGATCAATCTTTCGCTGAAGGAAGGGGACGTGTTTGGCTTCATCGGCCCCAACGGCTCCGGCAAGACGACTACGATGCGGATGATCGCCACGCTGCTCAGTCCCGATTACGGCGAGGCCTACGTCTGCGGTCAGTCGATCTATACCAACCCGCGCGACATCCGGCGGCTCGTCGGCTACATGCCCGACTTCTTCGGTGTCTACGACGACATGACCGTGATCGAGTACCTCGAATTCTTCGCGGCCGCTTACCGCATCAACGGTCCGAGTCGGAGAAAAATCTGCGAGGAGAAGCTCGAACTCGTGGACATGGCCTTCAAACGGGATGCGATGGTCAACCAGTTGTCGCGCGGACAGACGCAGCGCATCGGCCTCGCCCGGACGCTGCTGCACGAACCGCAGGTGCTGCTGCTGGACGAGCCGGCCAGTGGCCTCGACCCTCGCGCCCGTATCGAAATCCGCAACCTGCTCAAGAAGCTGGGTGAACTCAAGAAGACCGTCATCGTCTCCAGCCACATCCTGCCCGAGTTAGCCGATGTCTGCACTCGCGTCGGCATGATCGAAAAGGGCAACCTGATCATCGACGGCTACGTGGACGAAGTGATGCGCAAGGCGCGTCAGCAACTCATGCTGCAAATCCGCGTGAAGGCCAATCAGGAACGAGCCGCCGCGCTGCTGGCCCAACACCCGTCGATCGACAAGATCGACATCGTGAAGGGGACCATCGAAGCGACGCTCAAGAAAGAGGCGCTCGACTACAGCGACCTCACTACCGTGCTGATTCAAGCCGGTTTTCAAGTGACGCTGTTCCGCGAAGAAGAGGTCAACTTGGAGACCGCGTTCATGGCGCTGACCAAGGGCTTGGTGCAGTAGGCCCCGTCCCTAAGGAACTGGCTCAAAATAACGTCCCGGTTTCCCGTCGCTCGTTGAACCGCAAGCCAAAGGCGAGCGCGGCGGCGGTACGGAGTTGAGGCCCTGAGTCGCTTCTCCTCGCTCGCCTTTGGCTTGTGGTTCAACGAGGAAGTTGTTTCGAGCCAGTTCCTAAGTCGGCCCGGCTTACCTGCCCAACTTCAGATCGTGGTTGGTTCAAACTCCCCTTCGTGATCTGTGCCGCGCCACCTAGAATTGCCCTGTTGAAATGGCCGAGTGTCAGCCAGGCCGTGGTGATCGGTGCGAGTTCGCGATGGAACGCGAACGGGGAGAATCAGTCATGCAGGGATGCGACTGGCGAATGACATGGCGTGCGGCTCGGTTCGCGAACGTCTTGGTCATCGCGTGCTGTTGTGTGAGTGCGACCGCAAACGGTGCGGATGCTCTCGCGAGTTGGCTCGACGACGCGTCGTTGCATGACGTGCAGTTCGTGGGAGCCAAGACCGGTTTCGCAGTCGGAGGTCACGGCGCGATTTGGAAGTCGGACGATGGCGGTCGCGCGTGGAGGCTGATGCCGAGCGGGACGACCGGCTCGTTACAGAGCGTCTGCTTTCTGACCGATCAAATCGGCTGGGCGGCCGGACGTGACGCCGTGCCGTTTGCGGGACTCGATGCGGGCGTGTTGCTCTTCACGGACAACGGCGGTCAGTCGTGGCGACCGCTCGGACCGCAGCAGTTGCCGGGACTGAGTTTCGTCAAGTTTTTTGGACTCGAAGAAGGGGTCGTCGTTGGTCAGCCATCGAGTTCCTCGCCGTCGGGCATCTTGAAAACGGGCGATGGCGGGAAGACTTGGCAGCCGGTCGCGGGAACGGTCTCACACCCGTGGCGCGCGGCGGCGTTTGTCGATCGCGAATTGGGCGTCGTCGCGGGACACGCCGGTCGCCTGTCGTTGATCGGAGGCGAGCAACTGCTCACCTCCAAACTGCCGCCGCAGGGACTTCGTTCGATTCGTGCCGTGGCACTGCAACACGATGACACCGGGTGGCTCGCGGGTGACGGTGGTCTCGTGCTGAAGACGAGCAGCGGTGGAGTTGTGTGGGAAACGCCCGCAACATTGCTGCCCGAAGAGTTGCGTCAGGGGATCGACTTCCACGCGGTCGAGATGCGTAAAGAAAAGGTCTGGTTGGCGGGATCGCCCGGCAGCGTGATCTGGCACAGTCCCGACGGTGGCAAGAGTTGGCAGAAACAAGCGACGGGACAGACCGCACCGTTGAATACCGTTCGATTTGCGAGTGACACTCAAGGCGTGGCCGTCGGTGACTTGGGCGTGATCCTTCGAACCGACGATGGCGGTCAATCGTGGCACTGCGTGCGCGGGGCCGATCGGCGCGCGGCCGTGTTGTCACTTCAGTCTCGCCCGTCTCAAGCGGCTGCGGCGTGGGTCGCCAAGTTGTCGGGTGAACAGGGCTATCGTAGTGCCGTCTGGATTGCGAATCGTCAAGACGTGGGTGAGACCTCTCAATCGCACGATCTCGATGCGCGGTTGTCAGCATCCGTGCAACGCTGCGGTGGAAACGCGGCCGAGATTCATTGGCAACTTCCCGTTTCGATCCCCGGCTTGGAGTTCGCCTCGGACAAACTGGTCGCCGATTGGCAGAAGCGGACGGAAGGCAAGCTCGGTCCCGCGCTGATCGGGACGTTGGTAAGGCAGCTGCGCACCTGGCGACCGACCGTCGTGTTGCTCGATCAACCCGCGAAGGATGACGCGGCAAACCAACTGCTGTTCGATGCGGCTTTGCGTGCGATCGAACAGGCGGCCGATGCGACGCGCTTCGTCGAGCAGCGCGAGTTGACCGATCTCACACCGTGGAAAGTGGAACGCATCTACTTGCGACTCGCGGCGGGAGGAACCGGCGACGCGGTGGTGGAACTCGACGAGTACCTGCCGACTCGCAAGACGACCGTGCGACAAGCGGCGGCGGCGAGTGACTCGTTGGTGCGACCGGTGACTTCGGGGGCGAATCAAACGGGAACAGGCAGCGAGTCGAGTTCGCAACGGCTGGTCTATCGCTGGATCGGACTCGACGGTCGTCCGTCGCCGGAAGCGAGTCTCGCGCGCGACTTTTTCGCCGGGCTGTCGCTCGCACCGGGATCAGCCGCGCGGCGCGTCCTCAGTCCGCTCGATGAAACGGACCTCGAACGGATGCAGAAGCTGGCGCAGAAGCAGCGGAACTTCACCGCCCTCACGAAGAAGTCGCTCGACGATCCGCGCGTCGCGGGACAGATGCTCGGCCAATTGAATGGTCTGTTGGACGGAATGGACGCGCAGCAAGGGGCCGAAGTGTTGCGCGGTCTCGCGGCGGAATACCGCGAGCGGTCGCTGTTCGAACAGGTCGAATCGACCAACGTCGAGCTGGTCCGTCGCTATCCGCAAGAGCCGGTCGCACTCGATGCGATGCGGTGGCTCATTCAGTTTTGGACGAGCCAGGAAACGGCGTGGCAGCGGATGCGGGGGATGTCGAACGACACGACTCAAGCGAGCAGCGACCCCAAGTCAAACGCGAATCAACTGCAACAAGCGGCGGCAGTCTTGTCTGGAGGAAAAGGAGGCGTGACGACGGCCGGGCACGAAGTCGAAGCTCCGTCGGTCAACACGACCTCTACCCCCGGCAAATTGAATCGCCTCGATGTGAAGCTCGACTTCAACAAGCCCAACGATCCGCGTGACAAGAAGAAGGGGCCGCGCGGCGCAGCGGCTTCAACACGCATGAACTTCGCCAACCAACACAATTGGCGCGGTGAAGCCGTGCGCGACTGGCACTCGCGCGCCACCGATCTGGCCAAGCAATTGGAGGTGCAATCACCGTCGCAGTTCCAGACGCCCGAGATTCAGTTCCCGCTGGGCGCCTTGCGGCGCGTCACCAGTTCGGCGGCGCAGTCGGACGCGATCTATCGGACGTTCCTCAACAAAGCGACGGATGACGCGACTCGCTCGCTGGCGCAACGCGAATTGTGGGCCTTGTTCGCGACGGCAGAGGCTCCGCGCGAGATGACGCTGTGCCGACGGGCCAACGAGCCACCGCGACTGGATGGCGTGTTGTCCGATCCCTGTTGGCAGGTCTCCACCGAGTTGATGCTGACGCGCGAGGCCATTCGCGATGACGGTCAGTCCGCACCGGAAGCAACGGCCGCGATGGTGATGCTCGCCTACGATGCCGAGTTCTTGTACGTCGGGTTGAGTGTGCCGCGACTCGAGGGCGCGCCGCTCGATCGGCCGCAAACCAAGGGACGTTCGCACGACGCCGATCTCAGCCGACACGACCGCGTCACGCTGTGCCTCGATGTCGATCGCGACTACACGACGTGGTACGAGTTCCAAGTTGATCAGCGCGGTTGGACGTTCGAGAGTTGCTGGGACGATCGCCGCTGGAACCCGAAGTGGTATGTGGCGACTTCCGCGGAAGACTCACACTGGCGCGTGGAGGCCGCGATCCCGTGGTCGGAGCTGGCCCCGGCCGCTCCTCAACGCGGCGCGCTGTGGAGCGCCGCCGTCTCGCGCACCACGCCGACTGTCGGGACGCAGACGTGGGTTCATCCTGTCTCGTCGCGGCCGAAGCCGGGATCGTTTGGGCTAGTGAAGTTTGAGTGAGCGACCGCGCGGTCGGAAGCCAACACCAACCCGAAGCGTGAGCGAGGACGAGCGCAAGCTGTCTCGAATGGCTTTCTGAGCGGGGGACGTCAGTCCCCTAGTTTTCTGAAAACGGGCTGACGCCCAAGAACAGCGGGCTGACGCCGCCCCGCTCCGAAAAGCAGCATTGGTCTGACGCCCGCAGTTCCTCGCTCACGCTTCGGGTTGGTGTGCCGCCTCAACGCCGTCACCCGTCCATCATCCCCTTGAACGTCCCGCCCTCTTCGAACTGGGCGAGGTTCTCGCGGAACATCGTGGCGAGTTTGTTTGCGGCGGCATCGTAGGCCACGGGATCGGGCCACGTTTGGCGCGGGTTCAGAATCTCAGTCGGTACGCCGGGGCAACTCGTCACAACGTGCAGGGCGAAGATCGGGTCGGTCTGTGTTGGGATGTCTTTGAGTTGGCCTGCATGGATCGCGTCGACGATGGCCCGCGTGTAAGCCAGCTTCATGCGTGAACCGACTCCGTACGCGCCGCCGCTCCAGCCGGTGTTGACCAACCAGACGTTGGCATGGTGAGTCCGAATTCGCTCGGCCAGCAGATCGGCGTACTTGCGCGGATGCCAGACGAGGAACGGGCCACCGAAGCACGGGCTGAACGTCGCCTGAGGCTCCTTCACTCCCATCTCGGTCCCCGCGACTTTGGCCGTGTAGCCGTTGATGAAGTAGTCCATCGCCTGCTCGGGGGTGAGGCGGCTGACGGGCGGCAGGACTCCGAAAGCATCGCACGTCAGGAAGATGACATCGGTCGGATGACCGGCCATGCACGGGATGCGGGCGTTGGTCACGTACTCGATTGGGTACGCGCCGCGCGTGTTCTGCGAGATGCTCGAATTGTTGAAATCGACGTGATGATGGGCGTCGTCGTACACGACGTTTTCGAGGACCGCTCCGAAACGCAGGGCTTGGAAGATTTCCGGTTCAGACTCGCGAGAAAGATAGATCGCCTTCGCGTAGCAGCCCCCTTCAATGTTGAAGACTCCCTCGCTCGACCAACCGTGTTCGTCGTCGCCGATCAAGGCTCGTTTGGGATCAGCAGACAGCGTCGTCTTTCCTGTTCCCGACAGTCCGAACAGCACCGACGATTGCCCTGTCACGCGATCGGCCGTCGCCGAGCAGTGCATCGACAGCACTCCCCGCTTGGGCATCAGGTAGTTCATGATCGTGAAGATGCCCTTCTTCATCTCACCGGCGTACTCGGTGCCGAGGATCACGACCTCGCCGCTCTCAAAGCTGACATCGACGCTGGTCTTGGAGGTCATGCCGGTCGTCAAACGATTCGCGGGGAAGCGGCCCGCGTTGTAGATCACGAAGTCGGGTTCTCCAAAGTCGGCCAACTGCGCGTCGGTCGGACGGATCAACATCTGGTGCATGAACAGTGCGTGGTACGGCCTCGAACAGATGACACGCACTTTGATTTGATATTGCGGATCCCAACCGGCAAACGCATCGACGACATACAGTCGGTCCCGTGTGTTGAGATAGTCCTTGGCCCGCTCGCGATTGATGGCGAAGGTGAGTTCATCCAACGGAAAATTGACCGGCCCCCACCAGATGTCCTCTTCGGAAGCGGGATGTTTGACGAGCCGCTTGTCCTGCGGAGACCGTCCCGTTTTTTCACCCGAATATGCGATGAGCGCCCCGGTGTCGGAGATCGTCGTCCCCGGCTCAAAGCGAATCGCCTCTTCGTACAGCCGCGCGGGATCGGCGTTCCGCAACACCTGTTTCACGGTGATGCCGTGCGAGGAGAGGTTGAATTGATTGAAGGCTTCTGCACCGGTCGAGGAAGTCTGTTCTGTATTGGGCATGAGATGCTCCTATGGCTGCATCGCCGTGATCTGAAAATAAGGCTGAAGGAATCCGTCGTTTCACCACCTGCCCCCCGGCTTTCACTGCGCCGTCCCCTCACCCAATCGCTCCGCGTATTCATTGGGGATGTCGGTGGAGCGGAGATGTCCGCCGATGGGGATGAGGCAGTAGGCGGTCTTCATTTCGCCCGTGGCAAGAACCGTCTTATCCAACAGAAAATCATACGAGGTCGTGAGTGAACGGGGGGTGAGGCGGAGGACGGTGACGCGGACCTCGATTTCATCGTCGTAGCGCGCGGGAGAACGGAACGAGCAACTCGCGGCAACGCGCGGCCAGCCGAAAACGGTCCCGTCCGGCAGCGTTCCGTGAATCTTCAGGCCGAGCGAGCGAAACCACTCGTGTTCGGCCTGCTCCATGTAACGGTAGAAGTTGGCGAAGTGAACGATCCCCGCGAGATCGGTCTCGCAGAACTCAACGCGACGGCGAGTGATGAAGGTGGTGGTCATGGCGGACGACTATAAAGTGAGCGGCTGAAATTTGTAGCCCCGGCTGAGAGTGACCCTCTGAAAGGTCGGCCATCCGAAGAGTCTGCTCCGGCGTGATGGCGGTGTTGCTGAACAACCGATACGCCGCCAGCGTGTCGCTCCAGCCCTCGCAAGCCGCGTTGATACTGGCCTCCGGATTGGCCGCCAACGCTTCAAGGACCACTTCGCTTCGCAAATTCAAACGCTGGTCCCCCAATAATTCCTCGGCAACCCCTTCGCACACCAGCTCGCTCATTGCGTGTTTGGCTGACCAATCCCGACTCAGGCTTGGCGCAAATCTCATGCCATGGAGAGGGCGTCGCCGTCGGAGTTGTGTATAAGCGACAGGCCGTAAGCACCAACCCGAAATGTGAACGAGAGCGAAGTGGATCGATGCCCTCGTTCACACTTCGGGTTGGTGTGGGTAAGACAAGTCTTGCCCGCGCGGTGAAACGAGTCGCACTTGGTCCCCGAGCTTTGGTGTTTGCTTCTCGATGCCCCTCAATTTGCTCATCGTCGGACAGACTCAACGAGCGGAAGCCAAGCCATTGGTGGAGTGGCTCTCCGCCACGTTGAGTACCGCTGTTCAGGAGCACTTCACCGATCTGACGCTCGCGCTGGAAGCGGCCTTGCGCACGAACACGATCCCCGATTTGATCGTGATCGTGCAGAGTCAGCCCGATGAATTCTCTTCGACGGAGATCGCGAGTCTCTTTGCTTTCGCGCCGCTCGCCCGAGTCGTCGTCGCTTACGGCGCGTGGTGTGAGTCAGACGGACGGACTCGCCATACGTGGCCGCTTGCCGCGCGAGTCTCCTTGTCCAGCGCGCCTGCCCGCATCGAACGCGAATGGCGACTGCTGAACGGAATGCCGGGGAGCGAGCCCCTGCCCCTCTCCTCTTCCCGCGAAGAAGTCTTCGCCGTCGATCATCCGGTGTGTGAGCAGACCACGTTCGAGCAGGCCGCGTCGCCGATGACGGTACTGGTCATCTCGCCCGATCCGGCGTATCGCCGCTACCTCAACGAACTGATCGCGGCGGCGGGGCACACGGTCGATTCGGGCCATGAGTCAGTGGACTACGTGGCGACAATCCAAGAACCCCTCACCCCCAGCCCCTCTCCCCGCAAAGCCGGGGCGAGGGGTGAAGTTGTGGATCGGCTCCCAACCGCCATCGCGATCCTGTTCGATGCCGACCCGTGGGATGACTCGCGACCGGATCAAGTTCGATCGCTCCGGCAGCAGCATCCGATGTCGAACATCATCGCGTTGATGAGTGCCTCACACCCGCAGCACGAAGCCGAATTGATCGCCGCTGGAGTTACTTCTGTCAGGACGAAACTGGGCGACCAAGCGGCGATCGTCACTGCAATTTGAAGTGAATGCCTCACGCGCCGAACGCCTTTCGCAATAGAGCGAGACTCTGAGGGATCGCCGTGGCCGGGGCTTCCTTCCCTTCCATTTCGAGCGACACATAACCGCGATATTTGGCCTTGCGCAGCAGCGTTGCCACGCGATCGTAATCGATGTCGAGCGCGTACCATTCGCCGCCACCGTGGTAAGTCTTCGCTTGCACGAGAACTGCACGCGGGGCGAGAGCCTCCATTTGCTCGTACATGTTTTCGAGGAAGTTGCCCGTGTCGAGTGTCGCCTGCAACCACGGCGACTTGATAGCGTCGAGCACCTTCAGCACGCCTGCCGCCTCGCGCCCCAAGCCCCAATGATTTTCGAGGCCCATCACCACGCCACACTCCTCGGCCTTCGGAAGGAGTTCCTCGAAACTGCGCTGGACCCACTCAAACCCCTGCTCGTCGGAGTAACCCGGCAGACGCGGCTCGATCCCCTTGTTGGCCATCAACTCGTCGAAGCTCTTGCTCGTCCCCCAGCGGCCTGTGTTGACCCTGATCGTGGGGATGCCCAGTTCGTAGGCCAGTTCCAAACAGCGGGCGGTATGCGCGACGTTCTTCCTCCTCTTTTCTTCATCGGGCGTGACGAAGCCCTGATGCGTCGAGAAGCCCATCAGGTCGAGACCCAGCGAAAACGCGAGCCGCTTCAGCTTGCGCAGGTACGGCTTATCGACCTGCCCGCCCGCCGCCTTGGCCGCCTCTTCCATGTGAACGTGCAAGATTTCAACGCCATCAAAACCCATTTCGGCCGCCTGTTCGAGACAACTCTCGATCGGCGTCGGTTCCCCTCGGAAGTGCCAGAATGAGTACGTCGAAACCCCGATCCGATTGGCCCTCCGCCGCTCGGTAACCGGTGTCTCAGCGGTCAAACCCACTGATGCCGCTCCCCCCACAAGACCCAGCGCGGCAAGGCTCATCAATTCGCGACGAGTGATCTGCATGAAGTCGATTCCTGAATGGAGTGACGGGGGCGTTAGCAGCCTGTTGGAAAACATAGGGTAAGCCTCTGGCTTGCCCTTTTTTCAACGGCATTGGCGGGTAAGCGAGACGCTTACCCTATGTTTTTCAAAAGGCAGTTAACCCAACTTCTACAACTGTTCGGAGATCAGGGGTCACGCTCCCGCGTTGACGACGGGCTGCGCTTCGGACTCACTGCACAGCACGACGAGCAGGTTGCTGACGAGCGTCGCCTTTTGGGCCGAGTCGAATGTCACGACCTGCTTTTGTTCCAGCTCTTTTAACGCCATCTCGACCATGCTCACCGCCCCATGCACGATCATTTGGCGTGCGGCGATGATCGCTTCGGCCTGCTGGCGTCGCAGCATGACTCCGGCAATTTCCGAAGCGTAGGCGAGGTGCGTCAGCCGGGCATCGTCGCAGGTGACCCCTGCATGTTTGAGACGGTCCTGCAACTCGGATCGGAGCGCGGCGGAGACTTCGTCCATACCGCTCCGCAACGTGATCTCGTGCGCTTCGCCGTGATCGTAAGCGTAGCTGTTGGCGAGGTGGCGCAGTGCCGTCTCACTTTGAATGCGGACGTAGCTGTCGTAGTCCTCGACATCGAAGACCGCTTGAGCCGAGTTCTCAACGCGCCACACGACGACGGCACCGATCTCGATGGGGTTGCCTCCCTTGTCGTTGACCTTCAGTTTGGCTCCTTCAAAGTTGCGCGACTTCAATGAAATCTTGCGCTTCGTCATGAACGGGTTGACCCAGTAGAAGCCGCTTTCGCGCACGGTACCCACATAGGGACCGAAGAAACTGAGGACGATGGCCTCGTTCGGTTGGAGTGTGAAGTGGCCACCGAGACGGATCAGCGCCGCGATCCCGGTGATGACACCGATCACACAGAACAGCCCCGCCACCAACGGGACGCCGCCCCGTCCTTGTGCCATGCCGACGCCCATCAAAAAGATGACCGGAGCTGCGAGCAACAGTCCCAAATTGAGCGGCAATTGAACCCAGCCATTGCTGGCCTGAATCGGTCGTTCTTGAGTCATGGCAGTGGTCTCCGAAAGAGGTTTCGACGCGCCGCACTTTCGCGGTGAAGCATCACGAACAACGGGAACGCCGCCCCGAACGTGGCGATCTGCGTTCGGCTCACGGAGGAACTTCGCAGAGACCCTCAGACCAACGAACCCCAACGGGCTTGCCCCGGTGGAATCAGGTCTTTGCACTACTTTTGCGATCACCCGGACGCAACGAAGCGAGTAGTGCAGAAACCAGCGAGCCACCGGGGCAAGCCCGGTGAGGTCGCTTTCATTGAGGTCGCGTTACTCGTCCAGTTCGATGTTCCAGTAAGCCTCGCTGAGGAACTTGGACCAACTGGCGACGCGCATCGAGTGCCACGAGTACATCGGCTTCCACGTCGGACGAATCGGCGTTTTGGCGAGTGGCATCCGGGCCTCAGACGGCGTCTTGTTGGCCTTGCGCTTGTTGCAGTCGATGCACGCCAAGACGCAGTTGTCCCACGTCGATGTCCCTCCGCGCGAACGAGGTTGGACGTGATCAATGGTCAGCTCTTCGCTCCCCGGTTGGACGCCGCAGTACTGGCAGGTGTGGTGATCGCGCTTGTAGATGTTGCGACGGCTGAAGGTGACGACGTTGGTCGGAACACGGTCGTACCGAGTCAGTGTGATGACCTCGGGAATGCGCATCCGGAACGTCACCGATTGCACGAACATGCCGTCGTCAGACGGTGCGAGTCGCGCCCAGTCTTCCCACGAGTACTGTTGGAAGTCGGCCGGATTGACGAACCGTGCCCGTTCGGCGGCAACCAGCGTGAGTGACCTCGCCACGGAGACCACTCCCACCGGCTGCCAGTTGCGGTTCAAGACCAGCGTCGGACGTTGCAGTGATGCGACCACACCAGACTCCTCTTCTGTGTGAGGTGGTTGTGAATCGATTCACAACGGCCTCGACACCATGACCTCGCCCCGACTGAGCGGCGACAGTTCGACAATAGAAACCGATTGAAGCACGTTCGGCAACCAATCCACACCCGCTGACGTGAAGTGCTGCAAAAATTCATGGAAGCGGAAATGTCGGTTTCACTCCCCGCAGGGACACTCTCGCCGCGACCGTGGTTCAATTCGTAACTCACGAATTGATGCTACATGCGCGGCGCGATCATCAGCTCCGTGGATGATGGTTCAGGCAAACAGCGGCGACTATACTCGGGCCCGACACGCGGCCCGGTCTGGGGCGCTCGCTTCCTCAAACGGTTGGAAAGACGGTCATGCAGCAGGTAGACGTGGCGATCATTGGCGGCGGCATCGTCGGTTTGGCGACGGCCTACCGGTTGCTTGAACGGTTCCCCGGCAAGCAGGTCGTGATCTTGGAGAAGGAGCGCGAGGTCGCTCAACACCAGACCGGCCACAATTCGGGAGTGCTCCATTCCGGGATCTACTACAAGCCGGGGTCGCTGCGCGCGACGAACTGCCGCGAGGGGAAGCTCGCGATGGAAACCTTTTGCACCCAGGAGAACATCCCGTTCGAGCTGTGTGGCAAGGTGATCGTCGCGATCACACGAGAAGAGATTCCACAACTCGAACGAATCTACGAGCGAGGCCAAGCCAATGGGACGGTCTGCCAAATGATCGATGCCGCGCGGCTGAAGGAATTGGAACCGCACGCGGCTGGCATTCAGGCGATTCATGTCCCGCAAGCGGGGATCGTCGATTATCGGCAAGTCTGCGAGCGACTTTCCCAGCGAATCACAGAACGCGGAGCGACAGTCAAGACGAGCGCGAAGGTGACGGGAATGTTCCGTCGCGACAACCGCATGGTCGTCGAAAACACGGCGGGTGAGATCGAAGCGCGACTGATCGTGAACTGCGCGGGGCTGCACTCCGACCGCATGACATGGATGTCGGGTCAGCGTCCCGACGCGCAGATCGTTCCGTTTCGCGGCGAGTACTTCGAGCTAAAACCTTCGGCCCAGCATCTCTGTCGCGGTCTGATCTATCCCGTCCCCGACCCGAACTTCCCGTTCCTCGGCGTTCACTTCACGAAGATGATTCACGGTGGAGTCGAGTGCGGGCCGAACGCCGTGCTGGCCTTCGCGCGGGAAGGCTACTTCAAGACGAGCTTCAATCTGTTCGACACGCTGGAGTCCCTCACTTATCCCGGCTTCCTGCGTCTCGCCTGGAAGCACTGGCGCGCGGGCCTCGGTGAGATGTGGCGATCTTTCAGCAAGGCGGCATTCGTCGCGGCGCTGCAACGCCTCGTCCCAGAAGTGCAGTCCGAGCATCTCGTCCCCGCTCCGGCCGGTGTCCGCGCTCAGGCTCTCACACGCGATGGCAACCTCGTCGATGACTTCCTGATCGTCGAGAATGATTTGGTCATCAACGTCTGCAACGCGCCGAGTCCCGCAGCGACAGCGTCGCTCAACGTCGGTCGCATGATCGTCGATAAGGTTGCGACACACCTGACGTAAGTGCCGGCGCTTCAATCACAGTCCGAATTCGGCTGTTTGGCTGTGGTGAGCCGGGTGCCGTAAGGACCCGGATTTCTTCGACGAAAAGTCCAGGGCCTTACGGCACCCGGCACCCGGCTCACCAACTTCCAACAGTTGTTGATGCGCCCGTTCTAAGCGTCAGCAAACTGTCTCTTCATCAATTTGCCTTCCCATCATTCTGTCCGACCGCTTCGACCGAATGACGGGAGGGCAAATTGATGAAGAGACAGGCGCGGGGGGATGAGGCGGCCAGCCTACTCAACCACGACGACAGCTCGTTTCCAGAGGACTTCTGTTTGTTGTTGCTTCGGGGCGGCGTGCAGGAGTTGAACTGGGATTGTGCGTCCGGCGAACGGGCTGAGATCGACGACGATGTCGTGCCAGCCGTTCGCGCTGCCGGTCTCTTCGATGGTGCGATCGAGCAGCAGTTGGTTCTCGACGCGCACGCCGAGTTGCCAGCGTTTGTCGGAATGATTGCCAACACGCAACCGGAGCGTCGTCTTGCGACCGGCGGGGATTTCAAATTGGCCGACGAGTGCAATGTCGTGCGTCTCGACGAGCTTGCTGGAGAGAACAGCGGTCTCGCCGCGCTGGTCGCTCACGATCAGTTTGTGGTTCGCCGAGAAGCCGGTCGCGAGGGACCAGCCGGGGAGGATGAGGGCGAGGTCGGCGAGTTGCGTCTCGATGATGTCGGGCTGCCACGCGCCGAGAGCCGTGTCACCGAAGCGACCGGGGACGAGCGGCGATGCGGCGACGAGTTCATTCAGTTCTCTCTTCGGGTCTTTCCAGCCTTGGCCCGCGAACGTCCACCACTTGCCTGCTGCAAACACGAGCGGCCCGAGTTGGTTCTCGTCGCGCTCGACTCCTTCCACTTGAGACTGCGCCAGTTCGCGACCGGTCTTCAGATCGAGCCACATCAAAAACGGCTTCGACTTGTTGCCGACCAGCTTCGCGCGATGAGCGACCACGACGACATTGCCCTCGGCGTGAATCGCTTCGAGTCGCGCGTCGAGCGGCTGCGACCACGCGACCGTGCCGTCGTCGAGTGACAGCGCGGTGAGTCCCGTCGTCGTATCGACCAGTACGCGCGAACCGCTCACGGAGATCGCGCCACGCAGGTCGGAGATCGGTCGTTCCCAAACGAGCCGTCCTGTCGCGAGGCTTAAGCAACTGACCGCGCGCACGCCCGGAAGCGAGACCACGATGCGGCCTCCCGCGACCGACGGCTGCTCACCCGAGTTATTCGGTGCGTCGGTCATGATGCTCGGCGTGAAGGCTCGAAAATCTTCCGACAGTTCGTCGATCATCTTCGGTAGCCACGTGTGACGCCGCAGCCATTGGACTTCGCCAGCGCTGTCGAAGCAGGCGGTTGTCCCGCCGAGCGTGCAGACGGCGACGCGACCGGCGAGAGCCAGTTGAGCGACGAGACTCCGCTCGCCTTGATCCTTCATGCGGAAGAGAGGCTGTGAGGACGTGGCCGCTCCCGTTTCAAAGTCGAACCGCGTTGCTTCGATCTGGAGGAGATCGTCGTCCACCTTGGCCAACGTCAGCGCGAACAGGCTGCCGTTCCAGAAGACGGGATCGGTCAGCACCTGAGAGTTCGGTCGTTGCTTCCACAGGACGTGGCCGTTGTCGCATTGCAGGCACGCCAACTCGGCCCCCGCCTTGGTGAGTCGCCTCACGTACAAGCGGTCTCCCGCGATGAGTGGCTTCATCGGCGCGAACGGCAGCCCGTAGGCATCCCCCTGTTCGGCTCCCAAGCCCTGTGCCCATTGCTGCTGTCCGCCGGGCAACGCATACGCATTCACTTGGAAGCGGTTGCTGACAAACATCCGTTGCACATCGGTCACGACGGAGATTTGCCGCGCGAAGGGATCGCCGAAACGGAACTCGGCCCGACCGGGATTGTTGCCCGGCTGGCCATCGAACTGCGCACGGGCTTCCAGTTTGAACGCGGCCGGTGTGAGAGGGGGCGGCGCGGCTGATGTCGTGGTGACGACGAAGCGGCTCGATGCGGAAGGTCGCGCGGAGAGATCGCGGATGAGCGTCTCAAACGCGGCGGGCGCGATGCTCGTGCCGCTCAGTTCGATCGGCTTGGTCGGCGTGACAATCGGCGACGACGGTTGCTGGCCGTTGAGAGCCGTTGCCAGTTGCAGCCGCGCGGTGAGGGACTCGCGCTGGCGTGCGGCGGCGTGCGTGAGGCCCATCAGAAAATGTTCTTCCGCAGCCGGAAAGCGACCTGCCGCGAGGGCGCGATCGCCGAGCCATTCGTGAGCCTCCGCTGCGGCCTCGGTCCCGAAGAACTGCAACGTCGCCGCCTGCATCCCGCGCACGTCTCCCGCATTGATCGCGGTACGAACGCGAATCTGACCGAGCGGCCCGAACTTCTCGGTCATCAGCTTGGCGAAGTCGGGATGAGCCTGCATCGCGCCCGCAATCGCGGTCGGCAGTGACACGAATAATTGGCGGTCTTCCATGTCGGGCAACATGCCCGGCCCATCGTGATCGCCGATCGACATCACGATGCGACAGGCGTCTTCATACGTTTGCCCGACGAGTGCCGACTGCAATTCCGACCGAACGTTGTACGCCTCTTTGTTCCATTGCATCGCCAGCGGATGCCGCCAGACACCGGGGAAGACGCCCGCCGTGCCGTCGTCCAGTTGAGGAGCGTTCTCAATCGAGACCGCCTTCAACCAGCGAGCGTACTTGTCGAGATCGTCGCTCCGTTCGGTCGGTCGCCAGTCGGGATGCACGCCCGTGTTCCAGAAGAGCGCGGTTTGACTCGACTCCCACGCATCGGCCCAATCGCCGCGATACGCCGCCAGCAACAGCTCGCGCGAGTTCTGTCGTTCCCACGCAAACCGCAACTTGCTGACCGTCCACATCGGCGAACGAATGATCGCGGGACGGAGCGTTGCCAGCGGATGCAGGTCGCCAGTCGAAGCGATCTGCTCGGCGAGTGTCTCGTAGTGAGTGGCATGAACCTTCGCCGCCACTTCGTCCCAAAGGTCGCTGAGGAGCGCGGCGTCATCGAGCAGCTTCAGCTTCTGTGCGAACGATGCTTCAGAACGAATGCCGACGGCCATGAGTTGTCTCAACAGCGGAACGGCCAATTCCTTGGCTGGCCCTTGGCTCAACGCGGCCACCGCGCACGCATTGAACCAACGAGGCAAGGCGACTCCCGCCGGTTGTGTCGCCAGTGTGCGCTGCGTCCACTTGGCCATGTCCTTTAATTCGTCACTGGCGAACGGTGGTGACTGCGCGACGAGTGATCGTTCGGCGAATGACGTGACGCCGTTGAGTTCCCTGACTTCGAGATGGCTCAGTCGAATCGAACGGGGCGCGGTGCCGGGCTGTGCGATGGGATTCGCAAACAGGCCGATCGTCGCGACGGGACCGATCAAATCGCGAGCCGGGTTCTCGACGAGATGCCCCCAACTCCGACCATCGCCGCTCACGAGAATCTGCAACGTTCCCGCTCCCGCCACCAGCTTGATCCACTGCTGCGGCGTGTGATACGGCGGCGGAAAACCGTTCGGATCGAAGTTCGACGTGTCACGCTGTTCACCCGGTCGCAACACGCCGAACGTGATCTGCTGCGTCGTCGCCTCTTTGAAGAAGCCGATGCGATGCAGCGGCCGCCCGTCGCTGTCGCCGAGAAAGAGGCCGGTCCCCGGATCAGCCGATTCCACCCGCGCGATCACTTCGTACAACCCGCGCGTCGCGCCGAGTTGGCTTGGGACGACGATGGGAACGCTGGCGATCCCAGCCTTCGTCGCCGAGGTCGTCGTGAGCGAAACCGATCCGTTGTCATGCGTGTTCAGCTCGGCAGGCAACTCCGCCGAGACGGACCACGGGAGCGCGTTCGCGGCACCGCTCATCACGAGCGGATGCGACGTTTCGGGAAGGCTCGGTAGTGGCGCACTCTTGTGAAGTGAGATGCCTCGCAGACGGAACTGGCCTTCGATGTAGACCTCATCCGGGATCGCGACCATCGGCGCGGTCAGAAGCGTGATGCCGCCGCGAGCCAGCGTGATGCCGCCGTCTTGATGCCGCAAATCGAACGTCGCTGCACCGGCTCGGACATAGTTGCCGTTGTCGCTGGTGAGCAGCCCGAACCGGAGCGGCTTTGGCAGCGAGTTCTCGCGCACGATCGAGAAGGCGGCCCACTGATGAGGCTCGCGCCGCGTGTAGAACCGCAGCGCGACTCCCTGCGGCCCGCGCCAGAAGTAGAGCGTGAAGTCGGTCATCTCGAACGGCGTCAGTCTTAGTAACGTCTCGTCGGTCCATGGCGCTCGAAGCCGAGCCAGACCTTGGAACCGAGCGACTCGTTTGTGCTGAGTCCCGTAAACATCCTGTGCCCAAGTGAACGGTTGTCCTTCGACCGGACTGAACCAACGCTTCGCCTCGGTCTCCGGCAGTTCGTCGTGTCCCGCCGACTTGAAGTCGCGCGTGAGCTTTGGACTGAGGGCGGACCACGGCGCGACTTCGCGTGCCATCGCGGCGGTCCACGGTTCGATGACAGGAACCACTTCTGCGACGACCGGCTTGGCCTCGGGCATTGGCTCTTTGCTCGTTGGCTCACTCGTCAGCAGCGGCTCCTTTTCACCGAGTGCTGTCGCGACGGCGTCAGCGGCGGACGCTTCGCCTCCCACATTGGCGGGCTTCAACGCATCGGCCGCAAATTTCCAAGTGGCACCATCTGTGTCATTCGATTCGGTCGCGTTGCCTTTGCCCTGCTGGGCGATCAGTTCGTGATCGCCCTCTTGATGTCGTCCGACCCACAACGTGCCACCCGCGATCACCGCGATCAGCAAGCAGAGTCCGATCAACCACTGCCAGCCGCGCAAAGGCTCCGGCGCAGCGAGCCGCTTCTGTTGCGACGCGCGCTTCAGCAGGCAATCGACATCGAGTGCGATGCTGCTCAAGGCTCCCGACAACTCCGTTTCGAGGTGCAGGTGTTCGACGAGTGCCTGTCGCAGTTCGGGCGACTGGGTCCAGCGTCTCCGCAACGCGTCCATCTCGAACGGCGTGAACTCGCCCGGCGGCTTCTCGTGCAACAGTTGAATCAGTTCCTGATCGGTCATCGCGATTCCTTGGTTGGACGGCCAACCTTGATTGACTCGTAGGATGGACGCCCTAGTCCGTTCCGCATTTCACACAACACGCAGGACGGACGAGGGCGTCCATCCTACAGGCGTGCTTGGCGTCGGCGTTCGATGCAATCTTTGAGAGCCTGTCGGGCACGGTGCAGCAACAGTTTGACGGCCCCTTCGCTGCGATGCAGTTGCCGAGCGATCTCGACCAATTTCTGTTCGCCCTTGTAATGGAGTTCGATCCCCTGCCGGGCACTCGGGCCGAGACTGTCCATGCAGCGCGACAAGTGGATCAACCCGTCATCGTCGTCGGTCCACAAGGCATCGGCGGGGAGGACCGATTCCAGTTCGAGGCACAGCTCCGTCCAACCCGCTTCCTTCCTCCGGACCAAACTTTTGACGTGCTCACGCAACAAATTGCGAGCGATCCCCAACAGCCACGGGCGGATGAGTGCCGTCGAATCGAACCGAGCTTGCGTGACGTAGAACCGCAAGAAGACTTCCTGAGTCATGTCGTCGGCATCACTGTTTTGGAGAAGCCTCGCCCGCAAGTAGCCGTAGACCGCCCGCTGATGCTGCTCGACCACCGCCGCAAACGCCGCACGGTCGCCTCGCCGAAGCTGCTCAATCAGCGTTTGATCGACGGAGGGCTGCACGAGGAAGGTCCGAGGGGGGCAGTTGGCAAGTGGGCAGTGCGACTCTTGGGCGTCAGCCCTCTTTGGATTTCCGAGCGGGGCGGCGTCAGCCCCCCGGTTCTTCCAAGAGGGCTGACGCCCAAGAACCCTGAGGCTGACGCGGCCCCGCTCGGAATGAGGACGGTAGGCTCCTCAAGCAGGTGGCTCTTCAAATGTCTGACCAAAGTGAATGCGGTGAGATGGTACGGCCCGCTGCAAACCGAACGCAACCGCGTGGCGAACGCCTGCGCGTCGCGCGGCCGTGGTGGACCATTCTCAGAGCGGCCTCTAACATCTGGCCCGCTCGCGTTTGTCTCTCCGTGAAGGAACACCATGACTGCCCAGAACACGCCCGTCACACCCGCCGCTTCCGCTAGTGATGCCCCTCATGCCGAGTCCGCATCGGTCATCATCTTCGGCGCGTCGGGAGACCTCACTGCGCGAAAACTCCTTCCCGCGCTGTTCGATCTCTGGAGCGACGGCTATCTCGCCGACAACGCGCCGATCATTGGGGTTGCTCGCCGCGAGAAGTCCGACGAATCGTTTCGGGCCGAGATGTACGAGGCGATCAACGGGCATGTGCGAGCCGGTGCGGTGTCGCACGAACATTGGAGCCAGTTCGCGTCGCGGCTGTTTTATCGGCAACTCGACATCGCGTCGGGAGACGGCTACCCCGACTTCAAGAAGCAAGTGGAGGCGATCGAGGATCAGCAGGGTGTCAGCCATCGTCGCGTCGTCTACATGGCGACCTCGCCCGACTTGTTCCTGCCCGCCATCGAGCATCTCGGTTTGTGCGGCATGATTCCCGGACGAGACTCATCGCATCAGCTTCGCGTCGTGTTCGAGAAACCCTTCGGCCGCGATCTCACGTCGGCGCAGGAACTCAGTGGCAATCTGAGGCGGCTGCTGCGCGAGGAACAGATCTACCGCATCGACCATTACCTCGGGAAAGAGACCGTCCAAAACATCTTGCTGTTCCGCTTCGGCAACTCGATCTTCGAACCGCTACTGAACCGCAATCAGGTCGATCACGTGCAGATCACCGTCTCCGAGTCTCAAGGCTTGGAGCGAGGTCGCGGCGGCTACTACGACAACTCGGGAGCGATGCGCGACGTGCTCCAGAACCACGTCTTGCAGCTTCTCTGCCTGATCGCGATGGAACCCCCTGCCCTGTTCAACGCGCGCGACCTGCACGACGAGAAGCTCAAGGTGCTGAAGGCCCTCGCACCGGGAAACAAGGGGAATGTCTCCAAGTGGGTCATTCCGGGGCAGTACTCGGCGGGAGTCGTCGATGGTCAAGCGGCGGTGAGCTACCTGAGCGAGGAGCGCATCCCGGCCGACTCGCGCACCGAGACGTTTGTCGCGATGAAAGTCCTCGTCGATAACTGGCGCTGGGCCGGAGTGCCGTTCTATCTGAGAACGGGCAAGCGGTTGCCGTCGCGCGTCTCCGAGATCGCCATCCAGTTCAAGCAGCCGCCGCTCAACCTGTTCAGCACAGTGGAATGCGAGGGGGACATGTGTGCCCTCGTCGGCGCCCGGCCCAACAAGCTGGTCTTCCGCATCCAGCCGAGCGAGTCGATCAAGCTGTCGTTCTCGACGAAGCGGCCGGGGATGCAGTACCAGATCCATCCGGTGACGATGGACTTCAACTACAAGGAGACCTTCACGCAGGCGTTGCCCGAAGCGTACGAACGACTGCTGCTCGACGTGCTGCGCGGCGACTCGACGCTGTTCATGCGCAGCGACGAACTGGAAGCCGCCTGGCACTTCGTCACGCCAATCCTCGACTACTGGGATCAAAACAAAACGATCCCCGAACCGTACCGCTCCGGCTCGTGGGGCCCCCGCGCCGCCGATGACCTCCTCCTCAACGATGACCGCTCGTGGAGATCGCCGACGGTTTGACAGCAGTGTGCGGCGTTCGCCTTTCCTGTCCCCTCACCCCTCGCCTTGGAGGGGAGAGGGCTAGGGTGAGGGGTTCTTATGCGATGCGGCTCGGGTGGCGTGGTGCATTCGTTTCAGGGCGAGAATCATGCGGGCATTCCTCCTTCAATTCTGACGCGACCAGCAAAGACACAGCCGCTTACGTCGCTGGCGATTGGCATCGTTCTCATCCCGCTCGGGATCATGGCGAATAACAAGAACAGCCCAGAGGGACGGATGGTGTCTGGTGGCTTGATCGGTGGGAGTATCGGCTTCTTCATCATGTGTGCATGGGACGCCGGGCGACTGCGATTCGTGCAATGGCGACAAGCTCGAAACCAACATCTCGAAGACTCGGACGAGAATTGAGAGCCGCTAGCACGAGCCAAACTTCCGACCCACGCTGTTAAGACACTACCCGTTAACAGACCGCCCTTGCCATCCCTTGCGTCTGCCCGCGAGAACACTCCCGCCCCCTTACCATCACGGTTGATGGCCCACCGAAACGACCACGGACGGTTTCCCGCCGCGAACGCTGCTCTCACCAAAACATGGCTGAGTTCCCTTGATGCCCGCCACTTTTCTCTCGACGAGACGATTGCTCGGAGTGTTGCTATCGACGCCGGGCGCCATTGGCGGTGGCTTTGATTCGCCAGTGTTTTCAAAGATCACTGGCGAGGAGATGCTCCTCCCCACTGGCAAGGGCATCGCATCGCAACTTGTCTAGCCCCCGGATCGGATGGCGTTCGTGGACCGGGCGACGGTTCAGCAAGTTCTCGACGCCTGCCGAACGACGCGCTGGAAAGCCATCGTCGTGTTGTGTCGATACGCGGGCCTGCGTTGCCCGTCCGAAGTGTTCGCACTGCGATGGTCGGACATCGAACTTGATGCGGGCCGTATGCGTGTCCGCAGCCCCAAGGGTGAGAACTTCGGAAAGGGCATTCGCGAAGTCCCGCTGTTCCCCGAAGTCCGCTCCATTCTGGAAGAGTTGTTTCTGGAGCCTGACGGCGGTGAGTTCGTCATCACGTCGAAGGATCGAAGTTCCGCCAAAAACCTGCGAACGGTGTTTGAGAAGATTCTCCGCAAAGCCGGTGTCGATCCGTGGCCGCGACTCATGCAGAACCTGCGAAGCTCCCGCGGAACAGAATTGGCGCGGGAGTACCCGCGCCAAACTGTCACCGCTTGGCTGGGCAACACTCCCCGAGTGGCGTTGGAGAATTACTTGCAGGTCCGAGACGAAGACTTCAGCAAGGCGGCAAAGACGACGCGCATTCCGACGCAGCAAGCGTCCGCAGGCAGCGCGCACAGCCTCGCAACGGCCCACGCCACAAATGAACAAACCCCTTGTTTCGCAGGCTAAACCTACAAAACAAGGGGTGTTCAAGACTCATCGAGTGCCCCCACTAGGGCTCGAACCTAGGACCTAATGATTAAGAGTCATTTGCTCTACCAATTGAGCTATAGGGGCGTTGGACGGGCGGGATTCTAATGACGGTCCAAGGCCGCATCAAGCGACTGGTCGGATGATTTGTTTTTGCGGCTCCAGCGGGCTGCTCGATTGGCTGCTTCAACCGGAAGCGTGGTCGGCCGAAGTAGGCTACGAGTGAGAATCCGTTGGTTGCATGAGGCTGCTCAGTGCGAGCGAGCTGAAATCGGCGGACAGGGCGCGCGATGTGTCCTTCGACGTTGGCCTTGCTCACGCTGCGGGTTGGTGTGGGTCGAAGATGCGTCGTGGCTCACCTAACATCGGTACCGGGTCGCCATTGTTTGGAGTCCGAAATCCTTTCCAAGTTGGTTACGGTTGAAACGGATTGCGCCGATGTCTCGCACACTGGCTGTGAATGCTCTCACTCAGATCGCGCCTCGTGATGAAGATCATGAGGATTCGCGGCCGCTCGATTTTCGATTGATCGCCCGGCTGATGGGTTTCATGCGACCGTATGCCCGGCAGCGGAATTGGCTGTTCGTGTGTGTCGTCTTGCGAGCAGTGCAGCTTCCCGCGTTGACTTGGGTTTTGGCGGCGGTGATTAACGGGCCGATTCAGCAGGGTGATGTGGCGGGAGTCGCTTGGGGGGCGATGCTCTTCGCGGGGCTGGCGTTGTTCACTCAGTTTACGATGCACTTTCGACAGCGGTACGCACTGGAATTGGGTGAGGCGGTCGTGTTCGATCTGCGGAACGCGATCTTCGCTCATCTGCAACGGATGCCGATGAGCTACTTCCACAAGACGAAGGTCGGGCGGATCATCAGTCGGATGATCTCGGATATCGAGGACGTGCGTGTCGGCGTGCAAGAGGTCTTGTTTGTGAGTCTCGTGGCGTTCGGGCAGATGTTCGTCGCGGCTGTCTGCATGATTTGGTTCGACGCCGGGTTGTTCTTGCTCGTGCTGGGATTGGCTCCCGTGCTGTGGGGAATCAACCGGTACTTCCATCGCAAGCTGAGCGTTGTGTTGCGACAGATGCGCGAGTCGTTCAGTCGTGTCACGGCGACATTGGCCGAGTCCGTGATCGGCATCCGCGTGACGCAAGGCTTCGTCCGGCAAGAGGAGAACGCGCGGCTGTTCTCGAACCTCGTGACCGATCACTCCAAGTTCAATACGACGGTGCAGCACACGCATGGATTGTTTCTGCCATTGGTCGAATTGAACAACCAAGTCTTCATCGCACTGCTGCTGCTCGTCGGTGGGTGGCGTGTCCTTCAACCGGATGCCACGACGACGCTGGGCGAGTTGGTCGGCTTCTTCTTCATGGCGAACGTCTTCTTCGCGCCGTTGACGATTCTGGGGAACCAATACAACCAGTCGATGACGGCGATGGCGGGAGCCGAGCGGCTGTTCGCCTTGCTCGACCGTCAGCCTGACTGGACGGATGTACCCGATGCCGAAGCAATCATGCGATTGGAGGGACGAGTCGAGTTCGAGCACGTCACGTTTGGTTACGACCCGACTCGACCCGTGTTGCACGACATCAGCTTCGTCGTGCAACCGGGGCAGACGATCGCGCTCGTCGGTCACACGGGGAGTGGCAAGACTTCAATCATCAATCTGCTCGCAAAGTTCTATCTCCCCGACAGCGGTCGCGTCCTGATTGACGGTCGCGATTTGTTGCGGCTGCAAACGGAATCGCTTCACCGGCAGTTTGGCCTCGTGCTGCAACAGAACTTTTTGTTCATGGGAACGGTGGCCGAGAACATGCGGTTCGCCAAGCCTGAAGCGACAGATGAAGAGCTGCGTGAAGTCTGCCGCCGTCTCGATTGCCTCGATCTGATTGAGTCGTTGCCACAGGGCTTTGACACGGAAGTGGGCGAGCGCGGCGGCCAGTTGTCATTGGGACAACGTCAGATGGTCTGCTTCGCGAGGGCACTGCTCGCCGATCCGAAGCTGCTCATTTTGGATGAGGCGACCAGTTCGATCGACCCCGCCACCGAGCAGCGTTTGCAACGGGCGTTGGCGGTGCTGCTCGCCGGACGAACGAGTTTTGTGGTGGCTCACCGGCTGAGCACGATCCGCCACGCCGATGTCGTGCTGGTCCTCGATCACGGACACATCGTCGAACGGGGGACGCATGACGAACTCGTCGCCGCTGCGGGTGTGTACGCCGCGTTGCACGAGCGGTTCGCTCGCGCGGGGTGAGGCTGGCGAACTCGGTTCATGGAATAGCGGCGGCGGCTGATTTTCTGAGCGGGGCGGCGTCAGCTCCCTGGCTCTTATGGGCGTCAGCCCTTCTTCGTCGGCGACTGAATTCGAGTTGCGGGAGAAAAGACGAAGAGCCAGGGGGCTGACGCCGCCCCGCTCAGAAAATCAAGAAGGAGGCGGAAGAAGAGCTGACGCTCAAGAACAATGAGATGACCGCCAAGGCGGTCATCTCACTCACTCCGGCGTTGGCAGCACCTGCCGAATGAACTCGCGCACGCGGCAGTTGGTGAAGTAGTTCACATGATGGACGCCCGTTTCGACATCGGGCCGCACATTGCCGGGGCCGCCGCGTTGAGTGTTGAACAGCAGCACACGATCTCGCACTTCGTCGGGAACGTCATCGGGCCAGTCCGCCAGTTGGTCGAACGCCCACATGCTGGCGGTGTGAACGACGAGGTCGTTTGGCTCCGTGAAGAACTTGTCGAGCAACTGGTCTCCCGCCTCTTTCAAGAGAGAGACGACATTGAGCGTGTCACGATCCGGAGCGTGGTTCGAGGCCACTACAAAATACTCCGCGTCCGATGGCGAGCCACGCTGTTGCAAGCGGGCGAGGAACGAGTCGCCTTCATCGGCCGTCTGCGGGTTCATCGCTTGCAGGCCGGGGATGTTCTCGCCGACTTGTTGAGCCAGCATGTAGAACAGGAAGCTGCTGAGGCGGCCGTAGAGTCCCGTCGAATCTTGACTGACGAGGTTCACCGGGACATCGGCCATCGCGCCCCAGTTGGCGGGGTTGGCGAGATGCGTTCCGGCGTTTGGGACACCGACAAAGACGACGTGCCCGATCTTGATCTCCGGTTGCAGCAGTTCGATCAACGCCCGCACGGCGAGACCGCCGCGACTGTGGCAGATGATGTCGAGTTCCAGCGGCGCGTCCGGGTCGCCGTTCATGGCCCATGTTTTCGGCAACTGTTCCAACAGCAGCTTTGCGTTCTCTTCGGGTGACTTGGAGAGCGTCCAATGGTCGAAGCCGAGAACCGCGCGGTAGCGTCGGAGCATTCAATTGAACAAGTTCTCTTCACCGGCCGCGTCACCGGAGAGCGTCTTCGCAAACTCGACGAGCGTCGGCGCACACTTGGAAAATGTGCCATGCACGAACAGCAACGCGCGATTGACTTGGCCTCCGCTCCGTGGTCGTTGCAGCCATTCACCGCAGTCGTTGCGATCGTCTTTGGATGAGTGCGGACGCGACTTGGTGTCGTCAGGCGACTGTGATTCGTCGTGATCGAGTTTGTTGCCGAACGCATCTTCAATGGCATCGAGCAGTGCGAACAAGTCGATGGCGGGAAGGAACTCAATGTCATCGAGAGCTTGAGTGAACGCGCGAGTCGCCGCCGCACCGCGCGAGGATCGTCGAGGAGCGAGGACCGTCGTGCTGCCCGTGGATGTCGGCTCGACGATCGGGACGCGATGCTGCTCCAGCTCCACCCTCGAAATGGCCTTCTTAATGGCATCCAGCACATGCCAGTCACCAATACTGTGCAGCAACGCCAACGCGAGCATGTCGAGGACGCGAGCCGCCTCGTCCAACGTGTCCAAGTTCACCGCGACGAGGCCGTCGAACTGAGGCTTTCCCGGCGCTGGCGGTTTTCGTGTCAGCGTCATGAACGACGCGGCTAGCGCTTCCGCCAGCGGCATGACTCTGTTCTGAGCTTTGGGATTGCCCGTGATCTGTCCGTCAACGGCTTCTCCCGCACGCTGGTTCCATTTCCGGAAGATTTCGGAGTACGGGAAGCCTTCATCCGGCAGCAGTCCCGATGAACCGACGAAGACCCGCGCGAGTCCCTCCAGCTCAAACAACACTTCGACGAATCCAGCCGCTCTCCCACGTCAAACAGCACCAAACCGAAACGCGGGTCGGACTTGATCTGGCTGAATTTGTGCACGGCACGGGACAGCACTTACCGCAGGTCACTGATCCCCAGCGACCCCGAATTGCTGAAGTCGTGACAGACCGAAAAGAGTCGTTGATGAACTGCGATCCGATACTTGGGCCGATTGGCAGACGAGAGTGATTCGACTCCTTTTGCGAACTGCTGCACATACGCTTGGTCATTGGGATCGCCCGGCTTGCCGCCGCGAATGTCTTGCAACGGTTCGGGCAAGGCTTCCAGCGGCAGGCTCTGTCGCACGTAGCGCGGGTTGATCCCCAAGCCGGACAAGATGAGGACGTAGTGTTCGGCGGTGACTTCTGCCAATCCCCCGTCGAGAAACTCCTGCAGCGCGGCGGCATCACCCGTGTTCACGTCGCGCCGAACCGGCTTTTCTTCCCCTGTGACGGGATCGCCCGCTCGCACAACATAACGCTTCGCTCCCGCCGCCGTGTCTTACTGAACGGCGAGGTGCAGATGACGACTCTCACCGAAGCCGAGCATCCGCTTCAAGTCGTCGTCGGTGTACTTCTCGATGTGGTTGTCGCCACAGAGATAGACGAGTACGGCGAGTACCGCAGACTCATTCGGCTTCGCAACCGGCGCGACTGATGCGGCCGATCGAACTGCAGCGTCTTGTGCGGCGAGAGGAGATGAAGTGCGAGACGATCGTCGTTTTGCCATCGAGCCAAGCTGGCCCGTGTTCCGCGCCATCACTTTCCACCACGGCTCGCTCCAAAATGAGACGCTGCACGCGGAGAGATGATTCAGTGCGACGATTGAACCCGTTGGGGTAGCCCGCTGTACAAAGCTCTCTTCCTATTTTCGGCGAGTCGCCCGAGAGGCTGTTGAGGAGTGGGGGTGGTTCTGTTTCGCACGATCGGAACAGAGGCGTTCTTGGTGAGCCGGGTGGCGTCAGCCCAATGGCACTCACTTTGAGCGGCACGGCGCTAGCCGCCGGTGGATGGAGTTGTGTTTCCAAGCAAAGAACCGGCTGCTAGCGCCGTGCCGCTCACGGGGTGAATGACAAAGTGAGTGCCATTCGGCGTCAGCCCTCGGACTTCATGAGCGAAAGTCCGAGGGCTGACGCCACCCGGCTCACCGAGACCCGCTTCGGAAACAAGTCTCTTCCTCACCTGATGGGCCTCAAACGAAAGAAGTCGCCCGGTCACAGAGCGACCGGGCGACTTCTTATTCAGTGGAATTGAAACAAAAACTGCGATCAGTACGGAGAGACGACAGGCAACCCTGCGACCGTTCCCGTGGCATGAGCCGGATCGGCTTGAGGAATGATGCTCGACCCGGATGCGATTCCAGGGGCGGAGTAGATCGACTGAGTAGTCATCACAGGACTGCCCATGATCGTACTGGGCAGCATGATTTGCTCGGCCATCGCCGGATGTCGCGTCGTGTATGATTGCTCCACGAACTGCTGATCCGCCAGCATCGGCTGCTGGTAAGACATCATCGGTTGAGACATCGCGGTCCCGGTCGGGCTCCACAAGGCCGTCTGCGTTCCGTAGGTCGGCAGCGGATAACCTCCGGCCACAGTGCCGTGTTGGTGTCGCCGATCACGACGAGTTAACCGGCGCGTGTCCACTGGGTCTTCGAGCGGCATTGCGGCGAACGTCGATTGGTCGAGCGAGATCGGTCCCGACGCAAAGGTGTTCGGTTGCGAATGGCTCGTGTTGTGCATCATGGCGGATCGTCGGACATCGCGTCGGCTGGAGACCGTGGCCAATCGAGAATGGACCTCGGGTTGATCCCATTGCGAGGCGAGCGAGCGTTCGTAGTACGCCGCTGCCTGATCCGGACGCCCCGCGTCGTGGTGGACCTGCCCCAGATGAGCCAGTGCGATTGGGTTGTTCGGCTCGACTTGCAACGCTTGGCGGAGCGACTGCTCAGCACCGGTCGTGTTTCCCAGCTCACGTTGCAGCCACGCCATCTCGACATGCGACGAAGTTGCGTAGGGCTGAGTCTCTGCCCAACCAACCAACAGCTCCTGAGCTTCGTCAGGACGCTGTTGCAGCATCAAGCTTTGAGCCAGCGCGTGATAGGTTGGCTGGTGCATCGGGTCGATCGACAGAGTGTGTCGCATCACCCGCTCGGCCCCCGGCAGATCGCCCTGCTTCTGCATGGCCATCGCTAAGTTGTGGCGGTAGTCGGGGTGATAAGGATCGTCGGCGATGGCTCGGGCGAACTCTTGTCGCGCCATCGCGTAGTTCCCCTTTTGGTAGTAGCCCATCCCGGAATTGTTCATGACCCAACCGTTGCTGGCGCGGCAACCCGTGGAGAGCACTAACAGCGCGAGGCAGATCGAAAATCGTGTGAATTGACCCATGGTGCGCATGGCTTCGCTACTCCTGTTTCATGGAAGCGTGAACGACCAAGTTTCGACAAGCCAATGCAGGCTGAGCCGAAGTTGCGTCGCATTGATTGAGATGTGAGTGGGGGGGAAAGGCGGCGGGAACATAGTCCACGATTTCGAGGCTCACAAGACGACTTTGGCCGTTGAGCGCATCGCTTGATCAAAACTTGAGACCCGATTGGCGGGGACCGGCGGAATCCGCGAATCAGTGGCTCCTTCGCTCGTAAAGCGGTCGCTTCTACGGGGTGGCGTCAGCAAATACGGCTCTATCTGCATGTTCGGCGAGCCGCGTGGAGTATCGGAAACACGGAACTCCGAGCAGGACGCAGTGCCCGCGAGGCACCTGTTGCGGCACTATCCAGCGCGAGCTAGAGTCGGTCGCAGACGTGACACATTACCGGCGTGTACGTCATTTACATCGACTTTTCGACTGTCCCCGTGAGGTTCTGCGATGCTTCGATCTGTTGCACGAACGAGTTGCCTGTCATGGATGTTCGCACTCACCATCACGTTCGCGATTGGTTGTCGCGGTCAGGTTGCCGAACCGACGAAGCCATCGACATCACCTGCCGCCGAAGTCCAACCAGTCGCTGCCGTCGAAGTGCCCCCACCCGAGCCGCCGTTCGTTCTCGAAGACGGATTTGATTCGCTCGCCTTCACTGACTTTGAAGCGTTCGCGGCCGAAGCGGGCACCTGGTCTGCCACCGCGGACGGACTGAAGTGTGGCGGCAAGCCGAAAGGTTATCTGTACTCGAAGCAGTCGTACCAAAACTTCACGTTGCGCCTCGATTACCGTTTTCCACGGCCCGACAACCTCAAGGACGAAGCCAAGTTCAAAGGGAACACCGGCTTCTTGGTCTACATCACTGGCGAACACAAGCTCTGGCCAATCTGCCTCGAAGTGCAAGGCAAGCACGTCCAGATGGCCGCGATCAAAGAGAACGGTGGCGCGGAACCCGCAAAAGTCGAAGACGATGACGCGGCGAGACAGCAGGCTCGCAAACCCGTCGGCCAGTGGAACAGCCTCGAAATCGTCTCGAAGGATGGCGCATTGGCCGTCACGCTGAATGATACGCCGATCAGCAAGTGCGAACCCGATTTCATCAGCGAGGGGCCAATCGGCATTCAGGCCGAAGACCACCCCTTTGAAGTTCGACACATCCGCCTGAAACGAGACTGACCTCGCTGGCCGGTGTTACATTGTCGTCGCATTGTTCGCGGGCCGTGATACGGATTTGGTTCCATGCACAAAGGAAGCATTCCATGCTCAAGATTCTGATGCTCGCCAGCCTCGCGGCCGGTGTCTGGCTCGCGTCAACGCCCTTGCTCAGAGCGGCTCAGAATGGGAAGAACAACAAGACCAACGCTCAGAAGAATGACGAGCGGCGTGAGAACGACGCTGTTCAAAAGGCACAAAAGGATGTGAACGCGGCCGAGAAGGTGATGCGCGATGCCGAGAAGTCGGCGAGGCAAGCGGCAGACAAGCTCAAAGGGGCGATCCGCGATCAATCCAAAGCTGCCAGCCAAATTCAAAAGCGACGCGACGATCTCGAGGAGAAACATGGCGACTTGGTGGGACTGACCGAAGCACGCCGAACACTCGATGCGGCTCGCAAAGCCTATGGAAAAGCTGGCTCACCAATCCTGAAGCGAGTCACCGAATCGCCCTCGTATCAGGAAGCGGTCGAAATGGCCCAGCAGTCCGACCGCCGCTTGTCCGCTCTCCGCGATGACACAGACTTGGAAGATGCCGAGCGCCTGAAGCAGATGGCGGACGCGGCCAAAACCAAACAACTTCCCGCTCGATTGGAACGTGAAGCCCTCGATGCGGAAGAGTCACTCAAGTCGGAACGCAATGCGTTGAGAGCCGCCGAGCAGGCTGTTGCCAAGGCCAACGATGCGATGGATAAGGCGGTCGAAAAGGATCCAGAGCTGAAGTCGGCGAAGGACTCTTTTGAGTCAGCCAAGAACCAAGTCGCCGCTGCTCGCCGCGAATCGGCCAAGGAAGCCAAACAGTTGGCCGACGCCCGACAAAAACTCAGCCGCGAACAGAATGATCTCCAACAGAAGATCAATGCCGACCGCAAGGATGACAACAAGCCGAAGAACAAGAGCAAACGGTGAGGCGGAGGGGGGGGAGTCTTCCTGCCCGTTCTGCAACGTTCACACACGAAATCGAGGGAACGAAATGGCCACCCGAAAGACGAGTCTGCGGAAGGCGACACTCAACACGAAGCCCGTTGCGAAAGACGCCTCGCCCACGATTGGCGAGTACCTCATCCAGCGGCTTCAGGACTACGGCCTCACGGATATCTTCGGTATTCCGGGAGACTTCGTCCTTCAATTCTATGGGATGCTGGAGGAGAGTCCGATCCGCGTGATCGGTTGCACGCGCGAAGACTGTGCGGGCTACGCGGCCGACGGGTACGCCCGCATTCACGGAATCGGTGCCGTCTGTGTGACGTACTGCGTGGGCGGACTGAGCCTCTGCAATTCCATCGCCGGGGCGTTTGCCGAGAAGTCTCCCGTCGTCGTCATCAGCGGCGCGCCGGGCATGGACGAACGAAAGTCGAACCCGCTGCTGCATCACCGCGTGCGCGACTTCAACACGCAGCGCGAAGTCTTCGAGAAGATCACGGTTGCCAGCGCAGCCCTCGAAGACCCGCTGACCGCGTTCCGTGAGATCGACCGCTGTCTCGAAGCGGCCCTGCGGTACAAGCGGCCGGTCTATCTGGAGCTGCCACGAGATCGAGTCCACTCGCGCTGCCCACATCCTCACGTTCCGAAGTCTGATCCGCCCGTCAGTGACAAAGCCGCGTTGGACGAAGCTCTGGCGGAGGCTCAGCGCGCGATCAACGCCTGCAAGAAGCCGGTCATCATCGCGGGAGTCGAGCTTCACCGGTTTGGACTGGCGGATGCGGCGGTGAAGTTCGCCGAGAAGAACTCGATCCCAATGTGTGCGACGCTGCTGGGCAAGTCGGTCGTCAGCGAAAAGCATCCGCTCTACCTCGGCATCTATGAAGGCGCGATGTGTCGCGAGGCGTTGCGCACGTACGTTGAAGAGAGCGACTGCGTCATCATGCTCGGCGCATTTCTGACCGACATCGACATGGGGATCTTCACCGCGAATCTCGATCCGCGCAAGTCGATCTACGCGACGAGCGAAGAGACCCGCATCTCGCACCACCACTTCCACGACATCCTGATGACCGACTTTGTGCGCGGGCTGAGCAAGCTGGAGTTGAAGGTTCCCAAGCGAACGATGCTCGCCCGACCGAAGGGGGCCGATGCCAAGTTCAAACTGCAACCGGCCGAACCGATCACCAACGCCCGCCTTTTTGCCCGCATCAACGACATGCTCGATGAAACCATGGTCGTCGTGGCCGATGTGGGCGACTGCTTGTTCGGTGCCGCCGATCTCACCATCTACAAGAAGACGGAGTTCGTCAGCCCCGCGTACTACACGTCGATGGGCTTCGCGATCCCCGCATCCATCGGCGTGAACGTTGCCGCTCCCGACCGCCGCCCGATTGTCCTCGTCGGCGACGGGGCCTTTCAGATGACGTGTATGGAGCTTTCCACCGCCGTCCGCCACGGATTCAATCCGATCGTGATCGTCCTCAACAACAAGGGCTACACGACGGAACGATTCCTGCAAGATGGCCCGTTCAACGACATCCTCAATTGGAACTACCACCGGATGCCTGATCTGCTCGGCGGCGGCTGGGGCTTTGAAGTTCACACCGAAGGGGATTTGGATCAGGCTCTCAACGCCGCCCTCGCCCATAAGGATTCTTTCAGCATTCTGAACGTCCACCTCAAGCCCGACGACATCAGCCAAGCCCTGAAGCGGCTGGCGGAAGGCTTGTCGAAACGGCTTTGAAACAAGCGGGGCGAGCTGTGGGTTCATGTCTAGGCTCATTCGATGTTTCAAGGAGGTCGCCCAGCCACCTTGAGCGACCTCCTCAAAAAAACGGATGAGCCTTGTGCAATACCGGTGAACGCAACGAAGGCTTGGTTGAGTGGCTTTACGATGCGGTTGACGAAGCCGTCATCTCTGCGCTGATCACACTCGCAAGTCATCCGCCGTCTGTTCGAGTTCCCTCGCGAACCGACTGCGGATCGGTTCGATGATGTTCTCGATGAACGCATCGACCTGCTCGGGAGCGCGGCCCACGAAGCGGCTGGCATCGAGTGTCCCGGTCAGATCGACCGCCGCGAAGGCCGCGTCGGATTGCAGGCGACTGAGTAAGTCGTTCGCCCGGCCTTGCTCCTTGACCTGACGCGCCGCTTCCTGACTGTGAACGCGAATCCGCTCGTGCAAGTCTTGGCGATCGCCACCCGCTCGAACGCCCGCCATCAAAATCTCTTCGGTCGCCATGAACGGCAGTTCTTCGTCGAGATGCTTCGCAATGACCTTCGGATAGACGACCAAGCCATCGACCACGTTGCGGTACAAAATCAAAATGGCGTCGGTGGCGAGGAACGCTTGTGGGATCGTCAACCGGCGGTTGGCGCTGTCGTCCAGAGTCCGCTCCATCCACTGTGTCGCTGTCGTTTGAGCAGCCGATGACGTGAGACTCATCACAAATCGAGCCAGTCCGCACATCCGTTCCGACCGCATCGGATTCCGTTTGTAAGCCATCGCCGACGAGCCGATCTGATGCTTCTCGAACGGCTCTTCGATCTCTTTGCGACTCTGGAGCAGACGCAGGTCTGAGCCAGACTTGTGAGCTGATTGGGCCAGTCCGCCCAACACGTCGATCACCTGCGAGTCAACTTTGCGCGAGTACGTCTGTCCGGTGACGGCATACGCGGCTGTGAACCCGAGCTTGTGGCACACGACGCGATCCAGCTCTTCAACCTTGTCATGATCGCCGTTGAACAGCGAGAGAAACGTCGCCTGCGTTCCGGTCGTTCCCTTCACACCGCGGAGCTTGATCGCCGCAATGCGATGCTCCAACTCTTCCAGATCAAGCACGAGGTCGTAGCACCACAGTGTCGCTCGCTTGCCGACCGTGACGGGTTGTGCTGGCTGCAAATGCGTGAACCCAAGGCACGGCAACGCGCGATACTGCTCGGCAAACTTCGCCAGCCGGTCGATCGTTGCGACCAACTTGGATCGCAACATCTCCAGACCGCGCCGCATCAGGATGAGGTCCGTGTTGTCGGTGACGTAACAACTCGTCGCCCCCAGATGAATGATCGGCCGCGCCGTCGGACAGACATCGCCGTAAGCGTGAACGTGCGCCATCACGTCGTGCCGCAATTGCAGCTCGTAACGTGCGGCCGCCGCGAAGTCGATGTCGTCTACCTGAGCACGCAGCTCGTCGATCTGCTGCTGGGTAATTTTCAGCCCCAGCTCGGCCTCGGACTCCGCCAACGCAACCCACAGCTTTCGCCACGTCGAATGCTTGGTCTGCGGCGACCAAAGTTGGCTCATCTCCGCTGAGGCATATCGCCCGATCAACGGGTTGTCGTACACATCGTGATTCACGCAGCAAATCCTTATTTGAGAACAGGGCCAGTGACAATGGCAGGAACAGCGGTCGCCGCGAAAACTAATCCGCAGCGTGAGCGAGAGCGAACCGTAGGTTGCGTGGAGTCTTTGGAACGCACCATTTTTGCCTCAAACGGCGCGTTCCGAAGACTCCACGCACCCTACTTTGCATTGGCGGCCACTCTAAAGACCGTGCTCCCGTTTTGCGACGCACGCCATTCACGGCAGTACCGCATCGACGGCGATCTCGCTGATCTTCCCAATCAGCGGATTGACCAAACCTTTGCCGTTCGGGTGAACGCGGTTGCTCAGGAAAATGACATACAGCTTTTGATCGGGGTCGATCCACAATGCCGTCCCTGTGAAGCCGCCGTGACCGAAGGCCTTGTCCGAGAACTTTGTGCCGCGATTGATCGAGTACCGCGACTGCATGTCCCAGCCGATGCCGCGCACATCGCTGGTCGTCTGACCTTGCTTGTCCGTGCCGGTGACCGTGTGACGAGTCGTCATCGTCTGCCACGTCGCTTGCTTGAGGACACGGCTCCCATCGTCGTTGATCCCCGCGATCGCATCGGTCGCGTACCGCGCCAGATCACGCGCGGTCCCGAACAGCCCCGCGTGTCCGGCGACGCCACCGAGTTTATCCGCACGCGGATCGTGAACCTCGCCCTGAATCCATTTCCCGCTGCGCTGTTCGGTCGGAGCGGCTCGTTGGCGAAGCGGTTCGCTGGGGAGGTAACTCGTTTCGGTCATGCCCAACGGCGCGAAGACTTCTGCTTGAGCGAACTCATTCAATGGTCGCCCTGACACGCGCGAAACGACTTCGCCCAGCACCATGAAGTTCACGTCTGAGTACATGAACTTCGAGCCAATCGGCGCGGTGAGCTTCAGTGCAAACAGACGTTCCTTCGACTTGAGCGGCCCGTCGGCATAGTCCGCGATCGCGTTGTCCGGAATGAGACCACTCCGATGGACGAGCAGGTCGCGCAACGTGATCGTCTCTTTCGCTTCGACACCGAACTCAGGGATGTATTTCACCACCGGATCATCGAGCGACACCTTTCCCTGCTCGACCAGCTTCAGCACCGAGGTCGCGGTGGCGAGCGGCTTCGTCAGCGAGGCGAGGTCAAACACGGTGTCGTCGGTCATCGCAGCGCGATCCGGTTCGAGCCGTTTGTCTCCGAAGACTTTGAGCCACGCGATGCCAGTCGGCCGACCGATCAGAATCACGCAGCCGGGCAACTTCTGTTCCGAGATCGCGGTCGTCACGAGTCCCTCGATCTCGGCCAGCTTCTCGGTATTTAGTCCCGCTTGTGCCGGCGTGAGCATCGGCAGCGGAGCCGCATCGGCGCGACGCTCCGGCTCCATCTGCTTGATCCATTCGGTCAGCATCTCGACCGCCGGTTGGTCGATGCGCGACGTGGCCAACTGCGGCATCTGGCCTCGGCCGCGCAGGGCGATTCGATGCAACAGCACGCTCCGTTCGGGATGCCCCGGCGCGACGAGACGGGCGTCAGCGAGACCAAACTTGTCGTGAACGGGGACGACATCAATGAGCTTCATCTGGTCGCGAGCCGTCACAAATTCGAGTTGCATCTGCGCGTTGCCGCCTCCCGCATCGACATGACAGATCGAGCAGTTGCTATGCAGATACGACCGCGCACGGGCATCGAGCTTCTCGCTCGGATCGTAAGGATCGACGAGATGCGGGTACGTCGCGGGAGCCGTCGGCAGCAGCGACGACTTCACCGACGGACGCTGTCCGGCGAGCGGCTTCGCGTCGGCGAGATGTTTATTGACGGTCGCTGCATCGTGCCCCGCCTGCTTCAATTCTTCCTTCACTCGCGTCCGTGCATCGGTCGCCCAATCGAGGTCGTGAAACAGTCCGAGTCGCTCCAACACGTCGAGCTGATTCTCGACGTGGTGCGTTCCGTTCGCTGTCTCACCGTAATCGTGAGCCTTGTTCATCTGCACGGTACTCAGCCCGAGTACAAAGCCGACCGCACGGCTGTGACAGACCATGCACTCGGTGCGACTCGGGTAATGCCAAGTGTGCTTGCGCGAACCCTCTTTCGTCGCGATCTCAAAATCGTGGTCCAGCCCTTCCTTTGCAACCAGTGTCGCGTCGGTCTGTGGTTCGTTCCATTGGTACGAGTACCCAACCCACTCGTTCTGTTGCTTGGTCATGAGGCGGGTCTCAATCCAGCGTGCGGACTTCGCGTCCCCGGCGGTCTGTTCGAGCGAGAACGATTTGACCAGCACGGTCCCGTTGGGAAAGCCCCACGCTCGGTTGGTTGTGAAGTCGATCTGCGGATTCTCACCGGGGATCGCGATGAACCGAGCCTTGCCCGTGCCATCCGACCAGAGCGGCGCGTTGACCGAGTACGGGATCAGCGCCGGTTCGACGACGTGGCCGTTCACGGAACGAAACAGACCCGTCTCACTGAGCTTCTTCGGGAAGGTCGCGATGTTCGACTGAGGCGTGGCGGGTGGAGTCGGCACGAGCGACAAGAAGCCGCCCTCGCCCGATCCCGCGTGATCGCAGATCAGCAGTTCGCCGCGCGAGTCGGTCCCGAAGCCCGTGATGTGGACCGGTGTATCGACCAGCTCCTGATGCCAGGTGACCTTCTCACCGTCATGCTTCGCCCCCCAGACTTTGCCCGTCGAGTGATCGCCGTAGATGTAGCAACCCTTCAGCTCGGGCCGCTGAGCTCCGTAGTAAACGATGCCCCCCGTCAGTGACCGCGCCTCGTTGTGATGATGTTCGAGCGCGGGCTTCACGTGCGGAGTCGGTCCCAACTCGCGGCCCAAGTAAAACGGATGGCTTCCTTCGTAGAGACTCCAGCCGTAGTTGTCCCCTTTGCGAACGAAGTAGACCTGCTCCCACAAGTCCTGCCCGTTATTGCCGACCCAGATGTGACCGGTCTGACGGTCAACGGTCATCCGCCACGGGTTCCTCAAACCGTAAGCCCAAGTCTCAGGGACCGCGTTCGGGTGCGACACAAACGGGTTGTCTTGAGGCACCGAGTAAAGCTTCCCGTCGGCTGGGTGATCGACATCAATCCGCAAGACCTTCGCGGTGAGCTTCGACAAGTCCTGACCTCGCAGGTTGGTATCGCTGTCCGATGTTCCATCGCCCGAGGTCACGTACAGCAGGCCGTCCAATCCAAACGCGATTGCCGCGCCGTTGTGACCGTCCGAGGCCCACTCGATGATCGTCACCTCACTCTTCGGATCGAACTCGTAAGGCGGCCGCGGATTCATTTTGAACCGCGAGACCATCGAATATTTCTCGCTCTTCTTCTTGTCCGCCTCTTTCACCCCTCGCCCCAGCTCTGCGGGGAGAGGGGCCGGGGGTGAGGGGTCTTCGTTTTTTGCTGCTGCCTTCGTCTTCACTTCCTCCACTAACGCTTTCGGCCGGTTATGCCCGACATATACAAACCCGTTCTCAGCGAAGTTCGGATGGAATGCGAGGTCGTACGCCACGCGATCATCCGACGGCAGCAAGACCTCGCTCTCTGAAACATCGTCCGCATCAACGAACCGCCGAATCGTCGTCAACGAAAACGGAGCGTCTTGCGTGATGGTCATGATCCGGTCGCTCCCCGGTTGGTGCGCGACGGCGGTCGGAAGCGTGAGTTTCAACTTTGGAAATCGCCTCACGGTTTGATACGGCAGTGGCGGCTCGGGCGATCCGACGACGCGCGAGGTCGTCAGGCGCGGCAGCGGCGCGAGGGGATGGAAGGCCTTCGTGACGGCGATGTTTTCACCGCCCGTTGAACGGACGAACTTCAAATCGGCATAGTCTTCGTACTGATGAAAGTTGGCGGCTTGAAGCGGCGCGACGGCCGATAGCTCTGGCGTCTCAAACTCCTTCGAGTAGTCGTAACGGCAGAGCGTGAACTTCCAGACTTCCTCCACTGCCGGACGACCGCCCGTCCGCAGGAAGTCGGTCCAGGGCATCCGGCCTTCCACCGTCCAACCGATGTCGCGATCTGTCCGCTGGTTCAACGTGCCGTCCGTTTTGACGCGGGCTTCAAACCGGAATTCACCGTCGCGAACAGACTTCTCAAAATCCTTGATGCCGCGCTGAGGCAGGAACATGTCCATCGTCGTTCCGGCCGCGTTGACCTGGAACTCGTAGTAGCCCGGCTTGTCGAGTGCCGGTTTGAAGAATAGCTCGAACACGTCGTTGTACCACGTCATCCCATCATGCTCGGTGATGTCGGCGAACAGATCGTGATCCTCCAACTCGGCGAAGAAATAGAGGGCGTCTCGATCCCACAGCAGCTTCGCCTTCGTTGCGGTCTTCGACGGACGAGCCTGATCTTTGAGCCACGGCAACCCGAAGCCATCAATCACTTGCGCCGACTTCCACGCCGCATCGTCTCCCACGCCATCAATCGTCGGCGGAGTCTCCGCAAACCGGCACTCAAACGCGCGGCGAGCCGCTGTTGTCTTCGCGGTCTCCTCGGCCACCGTCACGGAACCAACCGACATCACCAACGCTCCCGCGATCAAAAACAGCCGTTGTCGAGACATAGCGCTTTCCGAACGAGTTTGATGTAACCAACAATCTGCTTGCCTTTCATTCGCGTTCCCCTCAAATCGCGCGGAACATGTTCCGCGCGATTTGAGGGGAACGCGAATGAAAGGCAGAAAGACCGGACTCCAGTGCGGCACCAGCTTACTGAGCCTCTATGGAGATGCCATGCTCACCGAATCCCGGCTCCTCCCCTCTTTCTGTCCAACATCTTTCTGTACTGGCTCAACGAACCCGTCTTGGCTGGTCGAACAAGGAACAGAAAAAGGGAGGACAGAAAGAGGAATGAGTCGTGCCGTGTTTGCTTGTCGCCCGCCGGGCGAATCTCGCAGCCTGCAACGCACTTCAAGCTGGGAATTTCCTGAACGAGTTGCCTCACGGAGTTGCCACAGATGGGATTCCGTTGCGCGATCATCGGCCTGTTGACCGTCTTCAGCGGCGACGACCTCGGTCGCCCTGACTTCGCTCGTGACGTGCGGCCGATTTTGTCTGAGAACTGTTTCGCTTGTCATGCCCCCGACACGGCGAAGCGTCAGGTGGGGCTGAGGCTCGATGTGCGTGAGGATGCGATCGCGCGACTCGAAGAGTCGGGCAACGTCGCCATCGTCCCCGACAAACCCGGTGCGAGTGAGCTGGTTAAACGCATTTGTTCACAACACAACGACGTCATGCCGCCGAAGGAGAGTTTCAAGCGATTGACCCACGAGCAGCAGCAGACGCTCGTGCGATGGATCGAGACGGGAGCGGAGTACCGGCCCCACTGGGCGTGCGTCACACCGATTCGACCAAGGTTGCCCGTCGTGCGTGATGCGTCGTGGCCGCGCGGGCCGCTCGACAGGTTCATCGTGACACGGTTTCCCGCCGATGTGGTTCCATCGCGCGAGGCTGATCGTCCGACGTTGCTCTGTCGTGTGACGTTCAATCTGACCGGGTTGCCGCCGTCGCTTGATGAGGTCGATGCGTTCGAGTCGGATCTCAACCCGGATGTCTTCGAGCGGGCCGTCGATCGGTTGCTCGCGTCGCCTCGCTACGGCGAACATATGGCGCGCGACTGGCTCGATCAGGCCCGGAATGCCGACACGGATGACTACTTTAACGACCACGAACGCTTCATGTGGACGTGGCGAGACTGGGTGATCGACGCCTTCAATCGCAACCTGCCGTTCGACCAATTCACCATCGAGCAACTCGCCGGAGACCTGCTTCCCGAAGCGACGCTGCCGTAGCGCATCGCCACCGGCTTCAATCGCAACCACATGATCACCGAAGAGACCGGCGTCATTCCCGAGGAGTCTGGGACCGAATACGTGGCCGACCGCGTGCGCACGACCGCCGCCGTTTCGATGGGATTGACCGCAGGCTGTGCTCAATGCCACGATCACGAGTACGACCTGCTCACGCAGCGCGAGTTCTTCCAGCTCTTCACCTATTTCAACCAACTGCCGGAAGCCGGGGTCGCAAGGGGCAAACAAAAGAACGCTGCTCCGGAACTGAGGCTCCCGTCGCCCGAGCAGACCGCGCGACAAGCCGATTTGGCGCGAGTCATCGCTGACGTTGAAGCCAATCTCGCGAGCCTCGCCCCACCGAAGGAGATCGCTCCTGAACAAGTTCCGGCCAGCGCGCTCCGGCCCGGTCTCGAAGTGCGGCGCACTCTGCTGCGCGACGCCGAGAAACAGCATTTCAACACGATCCCCACGACGATGGTCATGCAGGACATGCTCGTTCCGCGCGACACCTTCATCCAAGTGCGAGGCCAGTACGACCCGCTCGGTGACAAGGTGACGCCGGGCGTCCCTCGTTTCCTGCCGCCGTTGCCAAACGACGCGCCGCCCAATCGACTCGCGCTGGCGAGATGGCTCGTTGATGGACGACATCCCCTGACTGCCCGCGTCGCCGTGAACCGCCTCTGGCGACAACTCTTCGGTCACGGCATCGTCACCACCGTCGAAGACTTCGGCCTGCAAGGAGCGTGGCCGAGTCATCCGGAACTGCTCGACTGGTTGGCGGTGGAGTACCGGGGGAAGTCGAGTGACGAGAGACGAGTGCCAGAAGTGGCATCGCCACTTCGTCTGACCTTCAACCCTCAACCTTCCACTCTCAACCTGTTTGGTCCACCAAACGCCTCCAAACGCCTCCTCATCACGTCGGCAACTTGTCGCTCCTCAACGCCGAGTCACGTCGATCCGCTCCACGCAACGCGCTGCTCGGTCGTGCGTCGCCAACGTATTACTGAACCTCGACGAAGCCATCTCACGGGAGTGACCGCAATCGAAAGTACGTCGAGTTGTTGGAACTCATTTTGGCAGTTCGGCCGCTCGGAATGAGTTGTGATATGACGAATCCCAAAACACCGCAGCCTCTTGTTTGATCGACTTGAGATTGGCGTACTTCTCGCGGCGATCGCTCGATAGCAACGGGCACGAAATCACCTCCCGTGAGCGGCACGGCGCTAGCCGCCGGTGTAGCGCGAAAAAGACCGGCGGCTAGCGCCGTGCCGCTCAGTCGGACCTTCAACACAAATGGCGGAGAGCCGAAAAATGATAAGCCGAGTCATGTTAGTGACAACGTGTGCGATCTCGTCGCGATTGTCTGCGGTGGTGCGCACGTACGCATGGAATATCAACAACGGCAGGACGCTGAGTGTGTGCTCAGCGTCCTGCTGATTCTGCCATACGGAGCCAGTGCGATGAGGGCGGACAATTGCAAGTCGCCTCTATCCATTGAGCAGCCAGTCTGCCACGACCGATGGCAGCTTGGTGGCAGGGGTGTCTGTCAGCGTCACCTTGCCACTGGCGTTGGCGGCTGTGTAAGCGGCTTGAGCCAGCTTGGTCGCGTCGCTCGTTGTGGCTTCGCCAGCGAGCAGTAACGGGCGAGGAGCGAGCAGCGCCACGAGGCCGGGAACGTCGCCGTACTTCACGGCACCCGGGACCAGCATCGGATCGCGGGCGGCGGTGATGGCGCTGAAGCGGAAGCCTCCCGTGCTGATGGCAACCTTGTTGACGGCCGGTCCCGCTTGAATGGCCGCAGCCGCGACGAGTGGTCCGGCGACGGGGCCGAGTCCCACCAAATGGATCCCCTCCGGCTCGTACTTACTGTGCTTGCTGAAGGCGATCAGCGTCAGGATGTCATGAACGCGTTGCGCGAAGAGCGAGTGATTGAAGCCCGCCGTGTACCCGACGAACTCGCGCGGGTTCGGCACCTTGCGTGCTTCCGTCAGCGGCTGCCCGTCGGCGGTGAACTCACCTTGATAGAGCAGATCGGGGAGCGCGACCGAGACACCGGCGTCGATCAGCTTTTGCACGGCGTCGATCGGCGAACCATCGTCCTTCAACAGCGACGCTTTCCCCGCGTCGGCAATCCAAATCGCAACCTGCTTGTTCCAGTTCTTCGGCAGATAGAACAGTGTCGGAACTTCTTCCCCTTCCTTGGTGAGCTTCACCACCGTGCGGAACTTCAGCAGGTCTTCGCCGTTCGATTTGAACGTGTGGTCGTAGGTGAAATCGTCTTTCCCGGGAAGCGTTCGTCCGATCATCACGTCCCACGCGCCACCGATCACACGGCGGAACTCGGTCAGTGACGCCGTGTCCTTCGGGGCGAGGGCCGCGAACTGTTGAGCCTGATCGTTGGCGAAGCCGCGCACGATCTTGAGTTCCGCCTCTTCCGAGTACTTCGGCGCGGGATGGGTGTCGTCCCAGACCGTCGCTTCGGGGATCGTCAGCGGAACGAAGTCGCGTTCGACAATCGGCTCGGCGATACCGAGCTTCAGGTGCTTGTTGAAGAACGAATACATCATCGCACGGCTCGGGTGGTTGTAGTTGTGTGGGTACGGGAAGTACTTCCCTTCCACGTTGTCCGGCACGCCGAGCATCGCGTAATGCTTCTTCAGTTGTGGAAGGCCCTTCGTCTCGATCTCCTTCGTCCAGTCATCGGCACCCGTCATTCCGACCGGTCGCGGAGCCAGCAGCGCGGTCATCTCGATGTTGCCGGTGTTCACTCGCAATAGGCTCGTGTTCTCACAGGTGCAGCCCCCCTGCATTGCGGTTGAGACCATCACGGCCGGGAAGAACGCGGCAGGACGAGGATCGACGCAGCCGAGCATGAACGTCTGCGTTCCGCCGCCGCTGGCACCGGTAATCGCGATGCGTTTCGGATCGACATCGTCCAGCCCGCTGAGCCAGTCCAAAACGCGAACCGAGTTCCACGTTTGCAGTCCCATCCCGCTGAGGCATCGCAACTCGGACTGAGCGCTGAAGAGACCCCAACGATCAGGGCGGCTCATCTCGGGTCGCTGCTTGGCGAAGCCGTGGATCAACTGCATGGTCAACGGCCCGCCGTCGGCATAGCCGAGCATGTCATAGAAAAACGCGACGCAGCCCATGCGAGCCAGCGTCACGGGGATCGACTGCAAGAAATACTGGCCGCCCACGGGATGGACTTCGCCTTTGGTCTCCAACTCAATTTTCATTTGAGCATCGGTGTGACCATAAAACCGGGCGTTGGTCCAGTGTCCGTGAGCACACATCACGGCGGCACGCTTCTGATTGGCGGGAGCGGGAGCCTTCGGACGGTAGAGACTGCCGGTGCAATACAGTCCATCGCCCGTTTGCAGGATGACCTTCTCGATCGTGTAGTCGTCCTTCTCGATCTTGCCATGCACGACCGCATTGAGCGGCTGCTTCGACGGCATCGGCCAGAGACCGTTGGCGACGAGCATCTGTCGTCGCACGTACTCGGCTCGTCGCTCCCATTCGGCGACGGTGGCCGATGGCTCCCACGGGAAGTAGCCGTTGTAGTCCTTCAAATCGCCGAGCCGCTTATCCCCGATTTTTCGTTCCGCCGTGAAGACCTTCGGCACATCGGCGCGACTCGAACGCGGCGACGAAAGGGAACTCGCCGCGATCGTCGCAGCAGCAACTTGAAGTGCGGTACGACGGCTGATCGGAAGACGGTCGGTCATGTTGCAAGCTCCAAAAAGTGAGAGGTCACGCGAGGCGGCGGCATCATAGAAATCGCTCCAGTCCGATGCGACTATCAAAGAGGAGGTTCTTGATCGCTCACGAGAATTCACTCAACTTCGTTGCTGTCGAAATTCATTGCCGGACGGTTAGACTGCCGCGCGATGTTCTCGCCACGCCACGTCGCTCAGTAGACCCTGCGTTTGAATTGCCACATTGCCAAGGAGAGAGACCCAATGCCGTTCCAATACTGTCTCAACGCCAGCACCATTCGACCGACGCCGATCCTCGACAAGATTCGGATCGCGGGAGAAGTTGGTTACTCCGCGATCGAACTCTGGCACGATGACATTGAATCGCACATCGCTAGCGGTGGGACGTTGGCGGACATCAAGAAGGGACTGAGTGACGCGGGCCTCGCGCTGCCGACGACGATCTATCTGGCGGGCTGGTGCGACACGACCGGAGCCGAACATGAAGCGGCTCTCGAAAAGATCAAGCCGCGACTGGCTGCCTCCGCCGAACTCGGATCGGCTCACATCATCTCGTGCCCCGCGATGGGACAGGTCGATGTCGCGCTGGCCGCTCGTAATTACCGAGAACTCCTCGATCTCGGCCTGTCGTTCGGCGTGAAGCCCGCGATGGAGTACCTCGGGTTCGTCGAACAGCTCAACACGATCGAGTCGGCGTTGGAGATCATGACTCTCTCGCAGCATCCGCAAGCGACGATCATCATCGACCCGTTTCACAACTTTCGCGGCGGCGGTTCGTTCGCGTCGATCAGCAAGCTGCGCGGAGACCAGATCGCGATCAGCCATTTCAACGACACACCGTCGTCGCCACCTCGGTTGGAACAGCACGATCACAGCCGCGTGATGCCCGGCGACGGACATCTCGATCTGAAGCAATGGTGCCGCCTGCTGAACGAGACCGGCTATCGCGGCTACCTGTCGCTCGAACTCTTCCGCGAAGACCTTTGGGCACGCGACCCGCGCGAGGTGGCGAAGCTTGGGCTGGAGAAGATGCGTGCTTCGGCTGAAAGCTGACAGATGCGCATGCCTCGCGCGGTCCGTGATGAGACCTCTGAGCGGGGCGGCGTCAGCCCTCTTCGGAAGAACCGGGGGCTGACGCCAAATGGCACTCACTTTGAGCGGCACGGCGCTAGCCGCCGGTAAACGGAGCGGTGTTTCCAAGCAAAGAACCGGCGGCTAGCGCCGTGCCGCTCACGGAGTGAATGACAAAGTGAGTGCCATTGGGCTGACGCCGCCTCGCTCGGAAAGGCTTCACTTTAGGCGGCGTGAAGTTTAGACCATCAAGCAAGTCACGCAGCGATGACCTCGCCGATCGCAGTCGCGGCCGCCTCGATCACGGCCTCCAACGCACCGCGTGCCAAGATCGAGGCCTCTTCCTGATACAGCCCCTTCCCATACGACGCGGCGTCGGGCAGATACCAGACGTTCGAGCCATTGGCCAACGTGCCGATCACCAGCGTCAGGTCAGGGAACCGCTCGCGCAAAGTCCGTTGAAGAACGCTGTAGTGCTCGCCGTCGAGAGCGATCCAGATGGCATCGCCCATACGCCAGAGGACCAGTTCGTAGGGGTAGGAGTTTCCCTCCGGGAGATGAGCGACGCGGGTGAGTCGCCGCGTCGCTCGTTCGACCAGCGCGCGAGCGTCTCTGCTGCGAGTTGCGTCACCCTCAGCCAAGGCTCGCGCTTCGTCGCCTCGCGCACAGACCAACTCGGCTTCGATCTCCGCCCGTTTCGGCAAGTCGGCGCGATAGGGGAGCGGCACGATGACTCGCCGCACGTCCCATTGTTCCGTTGCGAGGCCGCGCGAGGAGGTCATCGCGGCGTACTTCCAAGTTCCCAGCGTCGCTCCCGACAAGACCGGCCCTGCGTACTGGAACTCGCGATCGGCGGGCGGCAACGCTTCGAGTGCCGACAGCGCCGCATAGCCAAGCTGCCGTCCGTTCTTATCCGCGACAGTCACATCGCCGACGAATCCCTCGCGCGGGCCGATGTCACCGGACGCACCTTGGATGAATAGACAGGGACAGGCGGTCGCCGTCTCAACGACCTCACGCAGCGCGCCGATGTAGTCGGGGCTGATGAGCGTGTTCTCCCACGCCAGCGTCGTCGGATGGCACGCATAGTTCACGGCAATCGCGAGCGGTTGGCCCGCATCCGAAGTGACTCGCGCCACGAGAACCGTGTCGTCCGCAGGACCATCTGGGTTGAACCCACAGACCGCGTGACCTCGCTCCTCATCGAACGCATCGCGGTGTTGAGCCAGATCGCAGCGACCAACGCCGTAGACAATCGTCGCCGACGCGAGACCGCTCCGAGCCTCATCAACCAGCCGGGCAATCGTGGTCGCCAGTTCATCGAGATACGGCGGGATCAACTCCCCGCCCGGCAGATCGCGTCGTTCGAGTCCCATCAGCCCCGCACCGTGTGTGTGCGAGAAGAAGACCGTCAGCGCGGCTCGATCAATGCCCGTTGAGGAACTGACCGCATCCAGCAGCCGGTTCATCTCAACCGTCCACAGCAGGCAATGATCGACAGCCACGACCACTCGCTGCGAAGCCTCATCATTCCCAACGTCTCTCAGCACCAGCACCGTCGCCGTCAGCGGCCGATGCACTCCGGTCGATCGCTCATGCGTCGCGGCCCCCCACATCCGGTGATAGATCCCCACCGGCGGCGTGATGTCACCACGAGCGACTCCCGCCCAACAGCGACTCTGCGATGTCTTGGCGTTTGTTACACATTGGAGCGTTGAACCGCCGTAACTGTCGGCGCGAACTTTCGCTTCCAGTTTCGTCAGTTGAGGCCGACTGTTCGCGAACTGCTCCGTCCATTTCGCTTCATCCGCGATCTCCGCGAGAATGAGTCCTGCAATCTCGTTCTGCTCCTCGAAAGTCCGGCTTTCGAGTCGTGAAATGGCTTGATTGAGCAACGGACTCATCGGCGATCTCCTGGAGCCTGGTCAGAATTCACCGCAGCGGACGGCCTTCGACCGGCTTGCCATTCGTGTCGAGGATTTGGAAGTGGTGGATGCCCGGTTTGCGGTCGCTGACGTGGGTCCAGACGATCTGCTTGTCGCGTGTGACTTCGAACAGGCGGACCTTGCCCGGTCCTGTGTGATAGGCCGTGATGACGGTGTTCCCGTTAGGAAGCCGTTGCCCGCCGCAGGCGTCGTCGAATGGCTTCGATGGGAAGTCGTCGTTCGAGACCTGCCAGACCGTCTTGCCTGCCGCATCGACTTCAATGCTCAGGTTGCCGACCGTGCAGTTGATGAGCGTATTGCCATCGTCCAACCGGATCGCGGTGAACGGCCAATGAGGCGTCGCGACTTCCCAGACGACTTTGCCGTCGGGCTGGTACTCGCGCACCACCTTGTCGAGAAGCTGCGGCACGAGGTAGTTCCCGTTCTTCAGCTTGCGAGCCATCCGCGTTTGCAGGTGATGATCCTTCGTCTGAGCCTGCAGCGCGACTTCGACCGCGATCTTGCCGTCGCGTGTCACTTCGAGGAGCCTCGGTTTGGCCCCCGCCTCGGTCAGCAGGATGTTGCCGTTCTCAAGCGCCTGCGCCGTGTTGACCTCGGCTTGCGTCCCCTTGAACTCGAAGACCGTCTTCCCTTCGCGCGTCACCTCAACCACCGATCCGCCGTCGTTCGACTTCGACAACGCGAGCAAAATGTTTCCGTTGGGCAGCACCCAGCCGTCGCGAGTTGACTTCGGATACGACCACGTCACCTTGCCGTCGCCATCCAGAATGTAAGTCTCACCGCCGGTCGCGAGGAACGAATGCGTGATCTTCGCTGGCGCATCGGCGGCACGGCTCTGCGTCACGAACTCAGTTATTCCATGAGCAGCAATGACAATGGCGGACAACACAACAGCGAAAAGAGGGCGAAGCATGATGACTCTCTTGAAGGTGGGATGAGGCGGTATTGCGTACGCGATCCTAAGCCATGAAGCCGTTCACATATGGCAGCTTCGCGGCCGCCTGCTTCACAGCGTCGGCTCCTTCGAGGAGCTGGCCGAGGAAGTCCCAGTTGCCGGTTGTCAGCGAACCTCGCGCGCTTTCGAGCATCGTGATCGGGAAGGAGAGGCTGCCAGCGCGGACCTGCTTCGCGGCAAGATCGACCGTCACTTCCAACTTGGGATCGGCCGTGATGGCCGTCGCCAACTTGTCGAGATCACCGCGAGCGGCATTCACGCACGGCACACCGAGACCCGTGCAGTTGCCGAAGAAAATTTCCGCGAACGACTGGGCGACGATCGCTTTGATTCCCCAACGGATCAGCGCCTGAGGAGCATGTTCGCGCGACGACCCACAACCAAAGTTGCGGCCTCCCACAAGCACGCTTCCCCCATGGAAGCGGACATCGTCGAATGGATGCTTCGCATCCTGCTTGCGATCATCTTCAAACGCATGTTCGCCAAGACCATCGAACGTGACGCAACGCAGGAAGCGAGCGGGAATGATTCGGTCGGTATCGATGTCATCGAGAAGGAGCGGCACGCCGGTGCCGGTGACTTGGGTGATCGTTTGCATGAGGAACCTTATTCAAATGTGTGCGTGTTTGTCGGGCTGATGTAGGGTGCGTGGAGTCTTCGAAACGCACCACTTTCAAGTGACTGACGAATGTGTTCAAGTGACTGACGAATGTGGTGCGTTCCGAAGACTTCACGCACCCTACGGAGTCAGGTCGTCACAGCATCTCGCGGACATCGCTGACGCAGCCGTTGATGGCGGCGGCGACGACCATTGCGGGACTCATCAGCAGCGTGCGGCCGGTCGGGCTACCTTGGCGGCCTTTGAAGTTGCGGTTGCTGGATGAGGCACAGACTTCGCGGCCTTTGAGCTTGTCGGGGTTCATGGCGAGGCACATCGAACAGCCCGCGCCGCGCCACTCGAAGCCGGCCGCTTCGAAGACTTTGTCCAAGCCTTCGCGCATCGCCTGTTCGCGGACAAGCTGAGACCCCGGCACGACGAGAGCCTTCACGCCCGGAGCGACATGGTGTCCCTTGGCGATCGACGCCGCTTCACGCAGGTCCGAAATGCGACCGTTGGTACACGAGCCGATGAACGCCACGTCGATCTTCACGCCGCGAATCGGCTGCTGTTCCTTGAGGTCCATGTAATCGAAGGCGTCTTGGATTCCCTTTTGATCGTCGGTCGAGAAGCCAGCCAGCGCGGGCAATTTTTCGCTGACACCGACCGACTGCGCGGGGTTGATTCCCCACGTGACGGTTGGCTCGATCTCGCTGCCATTGAACGTGACGACATCGTCGAACTCGGCGTCCTTCGGCGACGCGAGGCTCAGCCACCATGCGGCCGCGCGGTCGAAGTCGGCTCCCTGTGGAGCGAACGGGCGACCCTTGATGTAATCGACCGTCGTCAGGTCCGGGTTGATGTAGCCGCAGCGAGCACCACCCTCGATGCTCATGTTGCAGACGGTCATCCGCTCTTCCATCGTCATCCGATCGAAGACCTCGCCGCTGTACTCATACGCATACCCAACGCCCCCCTGCACGCCGAGCTTGCGGATGATGTGCAGGATCACGTCCTTGGCATACACGCCGCGTCGCAGCGTCCCGGTCACTTCGACTTTCCGCACCTTCGGCTTGCCCAGTGCGAGCGTCTGCGTGGCGAGCACGTCCGCCACCTGGCTGGTCCCAATTCCGAAGGCGATCGAACCGAACGCCCCGTGCGTACTGGTGTGACTGTCACCGCAGGCGATCGTCATCCCGGGCTGAGTCAGTCCCTGCTCGGGGCCAACAATGTGAACGACCCCTTGTCGGTTGTCGTCGAGGTTGAACAGTCGGATGCCGAACTCACGGCAGTTCTGCTCGATGGCCGACATCATCTCTTCAGCCAGCACGTCGAGGAACGGCCGCGCCTGATTTTCGGTCGGCACGATGTGATCGACCGTGGCGAGAGTCCGCTCGGGGAAGAGAGCCTTCAACCCGCGATCGCGCAGCATCGAGAAGGCTTGAGGGCTGGTCACTTCGTGAATCAGATGCAGTCCGATAAAGAGCTGCGTCTGGCCCGAAGCCAGTGAGCGAACCGAGTGAGCATCCCAAACCTTGTTGAACAAATTGCGACGGTCAGTCATGGCAGAACCCAAGTGAAACGGAGCCGGAATCAAACGCGGACCGATTGTAACAACGGACTAGACGAGGTGCGAACCGGCTCGATGACGTGCGTGGCCTGATGTGGCAACGCACGCGAACCAGTTGTCACAATCCTTTCAGGCCGAATGGGGTCCCGATTGGGGATTTGAGAGGCTATCCGAGAATTAGCGTGCCCATAATAGTTACGCAGGTATTGAGTTGGGTGCCACGGTCACGGCTTTGCGTGGCCGTGTCTTCGCTACAATCGAAGCACGGCCACGCAAAGCCGTGACCGTGGCACCCTGAAAACAAGCCTTTTCTTTTCGGATAGCCTCTGAGTTTGGCCCGAATAGCAGCCTGTTGAAACACGCAGGGTAAGCCTCTGGCTTGCCCCTTTTTCAACTGTGTTTACAGGCAAGCGCGACGCTTACCCGACGTTTTTCAACGGGCCGTTAGCATCCCTCGCCAACCCCCTGGGCCGCGATCGCGATGTTTCATCGCAAAGCCAACGGCGTCGCGGTAAAACGAGAAGCCGCACACGGGGCCGGAAGTCGAATGGTTCCCGCATATTTGGGATTGATGAGGAGTGACGATTGTGAGTTTGATTCTGGCCAGCACATCTCTTTACCGCCGGGAACTGCTGATGCGTTTGGGGTTGTCGTTTGAATGCCATCCCTCGGGACTGGATGAGGACGCGTTCAAGTTGGATGGAATCGGGCCGATCGGCTTGGCGCGAACGCTGGCGACGGAGAAGGCGTTGAAATTGGTCACGCCGTTTCCGCTGGCCACGATCATCGGCTGTGATCAGGTCGTCGATCTGGATGGTCGAATTCTCGGTAAGCCGGCGTCGTTCGAAGCGGCGGTCGAGCAACTGTCGATGCTGCAAGGCCGGTCGCATCGTCTGGTCACGGCGGTCTGTGTCTGGCACGAAGGACTGATTCACACGCATGTGGATCTGACCACCCTGACGATGCGCTCCATTCCCGTGGAGGCCATCGCCCGCTATCTCGCCGCCGACAAGCCGCTCGACTGTTGCGGCTCGTACAAACTCGAAGCGCGCGGCATCACGCTGTTTGAACGGATCGAATCGGACGACCACACGGCAATCACCGGCTTGCCACTGATCGCGCTCACGACATTACTGAAGCGGTGCGGGTACCAGATTCCGTGAGCACGATGGGCTTGTTCGCAGGAGGCGAAATACAGGCAGTCCCGTCGCGTCCCACCGGTCGGACAACTTGATGTTGCGGGGGGCTCAACAACTAGCCCGACGCGCAAGCGAGGGCAAACCGTCGTACAAGTGAAGCCCTCGCTCGCGCATCGACCTAGCGATGAACATCGCAATATCAAGTTGTTCGACCACTACGGTCGCTCGACCAGAAACGACTCAACCTCACGCCGAGTCTGCGCGGGAGTGACTGCGGGATAGCCGAACCAGATCAGCCCGACCACGCGCTGCCTCAGCGCGTCGATCCCGATCAAGTCAAAAAACTCCGGATGCCGCGTGACATCGCCCGTCGTCCACTTCGTGCCGATTCCGGCAGACCACAGCGCCAGCGAAAGGTTCTGAATCAGGCAGCAACACGCGGCGTAATCTTCCTCGCGGCGCAGCGAGTCGTCGGCCAGATCGCAGGTCACAGCGAGCCAGCCGGGAACCTCAGCCCACTTCCGCCGCTTGGACTCCGCTTCGGTCGGACCCTTCGCTGCGGCGACGAGACGCGAGTTCAACTCAATCACGGCATGTTGGGTCTCCGGCCCGAGCCAAACGACGTGCCACGGTTCGGTCTTCTTGTGATTCGGTGCCCACCGCGCGACATCGAGCGCCGCGAGAATCACCTCGCGCGGTGGCAACTCCGGACGGAATGCTCCAATCGTCCGACGGCCTCGAATGACATCGGTCAGACGCGGATCGATGGCTGGCAAGCTTGGTTGTTGTTCGAGTTCGCTCAAGTTCAATTTCCTTGTGTGAGTCACGACAGAATCTCGTGCACGACTTCGCCGTGGACATCGGTCAATCGAAAATCGCGGCCGGCGAATTTGTAGGTCAGCTTAGTGTGATCCATCCCCAGTAGGTGAAGCATCGTCGCGTGGAGGTCGTGCAGGTGGACCTTGTTCTCGACGGCGAAGTAGCCGTAATCGTCGGTCTTGCCGTAGCGAATACCCGGCTTCACTCCGGCACCGGCCAGCCACATCGTGTAGCCCTGCGGGTTGTGGTCGCGGCCGTCGCCTCCCTGCGCGACGGGCGTCCGACCGAACTCGCCGCCCCACAGGATCAGCGTGTCTTCCATCAGGCCGCGTGCCTTGAGGTCTCTCAGCAGCGCGGCGATCGGTTGATCGACTTCCATCGCGTTCTTGGCATGGTCCGCCTTGAGGTTTCCATGCTGGTCCCACTTGTAGCTGTGAGTGCATTGGACGAAGCGAACACCCCGTTCGATGAACCTCCGCGCCATCAGGCACTGTCGTCCGAAGTTCTTCGTCGCGGGGTTGTCGAGTCCATAAGCCTTCTGCGTGGCTTCGGTCTCATCCGCGATGTCTTGCAACTGCGGCGCGGTCGTTTGGAGGCGGAAGGCCAGCTCGAACGATTCGATCCGACTTTCGAGAGTGCTGTCGGGACCGGTCGCTGTCATTCGATCGAGGTTCATCTCGCGGAGCAGGTCGAGTTCGAGTCGCTGCAACGCGCGCGACTGTTTCTCGGCATTGTCGATGAACGGGATCTTCGCTTGGTCCGAAGGAACGCTCGCGTTGCCAAGCGGCGTTCCGGCATACGTCGCGGGCATGAAGGCCGAGCTGTACGCGTTGACTCCGCCGTGAGTCAGCGTCGGGCACATCGTGATGAAGCCGGGCAGGTCTTGGTTCTCGGTCCCGAGGCCATACGTGATCCACGAACCCATGCTCGGCCGGACGAACGTGTCGCTCCCCGTGTGCAGTTCCAGCAGTGCCCCGCCGTGGCGCGAGTTCGAGCCGTGCATCCCATTGATGATGCACAAGTCATCCACGCATGAGCCGACATGCGGAAAGATGTCGCTCACCCACGCCCCGCTCTCGCCGTACTGTTTGAACGCAAACGGAGACTTCAACAGGTTGCCGGTCGGGGCGGAGAAGACTCGCGGCTTATCAAACGGCAGCGGCTTGCCGTGGTCTCGTTCCAGCAGCGGCTTGTAGTCAAACGTATCGACCTGCGATGGTCCGCCGTGCATGAACAGGAAGATCACCCGCTTCGCCTTCGCCGGGAAGTGCGACGGCCTCACCGCGAGCGGGTTCGCCCGAGTCTCTCGTGCCACATCCGCCCGCGCCTCGTCGGTCATCAGCCCCGCCAAAGCCAGCCCGCCAAACCCCGCCGCGCACGTCTTGAGCATCTCGCGCCGAGAATGAACCGGCGTAAAGTCGTTGCAAAACATGAATGTCACTCCTTCGCAATACGGGGCGATCGACATTTTTTAAAGTGGGGTGCCACGATCACGGAGCTTCGGCGTGGCGGTGTAAGGGTGTGAAGGCCGATTCTCAATCTCACGGCCACGTCGATGCTCCGTGACCGTGGTACCCCACTACTCCACGTTCAAAATGTCCATGGCTCTGTTCGTAACTCACTCACTCACTCACTCACTCGACATATACAAACTCATTCGCTGCCAAGACGGCTCTGCAGAGGCTGGTCCAGGCTTTGGACTCCACTTCGTTGGCGGCAACTCCTGACGAAACTAACGTCGCGTGCAGGCGTTCGAGGTACGCGCTTCCTCGTGAAAATTCAGCATCGGTGGGCGGACGGCTGTAGGCGAGTTCATACAACTTTCCGATACGCTCCGAGGTGCTGAGGCTGTTCTGTGCGAGGAGCCGTTCCGTTAGCGAGCGGCTTTGTGTCAGGACGAATTCGCTGTTCATCATGAACAGGGCCTGCGGGGCGACGGTCGTTTGATCGCGTTGGCCGTTGAGCGTACTCGGGTCGGCGAAGTCGAACGCGGTGAAGACTTGGAACAACGCGGACCTCACGACGGGGAGATAAATCGACCGGCGGTTGCTGTTGTAGACGGCGGGGTTCACGTTGGCGGTACTCGTCACGTAAGCCCGATTCGCGGTGGGAAGGAGCGTGCCGCCCGGAGTCTCGTCCAACTGACCGCTCACGAAAAGCAGGGCATCGCGCATCGGTTCGACTTCCAGCCGTTGCCGATGAAACCGCCAGAGCAATTTGTTTTCGGGATCGACCAGTGCGGCATTCGCATCGTGTGCGGTGCTCATACGGTACGTCGATGACGTGACGAGTTGGCGGTGCAGCGACTTCAAGCTCCATGGAGTCCCATCACTGTGACTGAACTCATCCGCCAGCCAATCGAGCAACGCCGGATGCGACGGTCGTTCACCGAGCCTGCCGAAGTTATCGACCGACCGAACGAGACCTTGGCCGAAGTGCCATTGCCAGACACGGTTCACCATCACCCGCGCTGTCAGCGGATGCGAAGGGCTGGCCAGCCATTGAGCCAGCTCCAGACGACCGCTTCCTCCGGTCAGTGCTTGCGTCACATTGCCCGTCAGCACGCGCGGCAGTTGGTGCGGGACTTCACGTCCCAGCGTGAGATGACTGCCGCGCAGATGAATTTTGAGGTTCTCCGGCTTCATGTCGGCGACGGCCATGACCTCGAGGAACTTGGGCACCGCTTGTTCCAGTTGCTTGAGCTCCTCTCGCCCCGTCTTCAATCGGGCGACGACCTCCGTCGAAAACGTGCTCTCAATGTCTGTCGGTACCGCGAACGGCCCCTTCGGATCGACGATCAACATCCGCGCCGCTTCGAGGACCGGATCGGAGAGCGCCGTCGCTGAGTTGCCGCTCACGGTCGCCTTAAGTTCGCGCCACGCTCGATCCGCATCATTGAAGAGCCGCTCATAACGCTCGGCCAACTCCGACAACGACGCTGGCTGAGCATCTCCCAACAACCGCGCGACGCCGTTGTGCGGCAAAGCCTCATCCACGGTGAGCCGCTTCGTTTTCACAAACTGATGCCACGCGGCCAAGATCGACTTTGAATCGTCTTGTGTGGCATCAAGCACTTTCGCCCACTGCTCAACGAGCGACGGCAACGGTGTGAGGTTTTTTGCTTCCGGCTTTGTCTTCGCTTCTGGCTCTGTCCCCTCGCCCCGGCTTTGCGGGGAGAGGGTTAGGGTGAGGGGGGCTTCGGTGTTTGTATCTTTCGCCGCTGAGTCCTGTTGCGGCACCGGCACCAGCAGCAGCTTGTCGATGTGCGGGAAGAACGTCGGTTGTTCGAGTCGCAGCATGTGGCGACCTGCCTTAAGTTCGATCAGGCACTCGACGAACCACGTTTGCGATTCGAGCGTCCACGAGCCGGTCACGGCTTTCGCGGCATCGGCTTTGACAAGCTGGCCATCGACAAACACTTTGACCGGTCGCGAACCGGCCGCAGCGTAACGCAGTTCGAACTGGTACGTGGCGTCTCGCGCGAGGTCGATGTCGTACTCGGTGAAGTTCGGGGTCTCGCCCTTGTTGAGCAGGACTCCGATGCCCTTGCCATACGTCTCTCGGTCCTTGATGACGTTGCCGCGCGCGAAGTCTTCGGCTTCGATCAGGACGGCTCCGGCGATGTCTGTCACGTTCGGATCGGCTCCGCGCGGCTTGGCGTGCTTCACCAGATCAGCCTTCTGTTTCTCGCGCGTGGCGGCGAGGAGATACATCCCCGCGTGTTGCCGTGCCTCGTTCAAGACAACTTCCGTCGCGTCGGTCTTCAGTTTCTCAATCATCTGCTTGTGCGAGGCGACTCGCTGCGCCGCCTCGTCGCGCAGCTTGATCTCGTCGGGAGTCGCCAGCGGTCGTTCGTGCCATCGCGCGACAACACTAAAATTGTCCATCGTCTGCGTGCTTTTGAAGACGCCCGCCAGACCGTAGTAGTCCTCGGCGGTGAGCGGGTCGAACTTGTGATCGTGACAGCGGGCACAGCCCATCGTCAGTCCCATCACTGCGCGAGACAGCGTATCGACCTGCTCGTCGATGATGTCCATCTGCATCTTCACCGGATCGTCCTCGGCGAGCATTTTGGCTCCGAGCGTAAGGAAGCCGGTCGCGGTGAGGGCGTCGAAAGGGTTGAGGGTTGAAGGTGTAGGGTTGAGAGAAAGTGTAGAGACTCCGTCTGTTCCAACTCTGTTGGCTCCACCTCTTGTCCCCTCGCCACGGCTTTGCGGGGAGATGGTTAGGGTGAGGGGTTCTTCAGTCTGGATTGCGGCATCCGCCGTCATCAAGTCTCCCGCGATCTGTTCGACGAGGAACTGGTCATACGGCTTGTCCTCGCGAAACGCCTTCACCACGTAGTCGCGGTAGCGATAGGCGTTGGCGTAGGCGAGATTCTCATCCAGCCCATTCGAGTCGGCGTACCGCGCGACATCGAGCCAATGTCTGGCCCAACGTTCTCCGTAGCGAGGCGACGCGAGGAGCCGATCGACGACTCGTTCGAGGGCATCCGGCGCGGAGTCGGTCAGAAAATCAGAGACCTCTTCCGGCGTGGGGGGCAGTCCGATGAGATCGAACGAAACGCGACGCAGCAGTGTCCGACGGTCGGCCTCCCGCGCGGGACTCAACGACTTCGCTTCCAATTCGGCCAAGATGAATCGGTCGAGGGGAGACCTCACCCACGCGAGGCCCTTCACGGCGGGAGGCTCAGCGCGGCGAACCGGTTGGAACGCCCAATGAGCAAGCTGCTCGTCCGTGAAGCGCGGTGCATCGGGCTTGTCGGACGAGGGGATCGGCGCGGAAGGCTTCGAGTTGGGCCAAGGCAAGCCGCGTCGAACCCACTCGGTCAGAATCGTGATCTCCGCATCCGGCAACTTCGCCTTGGGAGGCATCTGGATCGCACTGCGATAGCTGATGACATCGATGAGTAGAGACTCGGCCGGTTTGCTCACCACAGCCGCCGGCCCACTGTCGCCTCCCGCCAACAGGGCCTCGCGCGAATCGAGCCGCAGTCCCGACTTGGCCTTCTCGCCAACATGACATTCCTGACACCGCGCGATCAGGAGCGGTCGAACCTTGGCTTCGAAGAACTCGGCATCGGCGGGAGCGGGCGGGTCGAATGCCATCGCCCAAGTGGGGAGCAGTGCCCAGCAAATCGAAACGATTCTGAAACCGCGGTGCATCATCGGCATCTCACTGACAGAAGAACCAACTCGGAGCGGGCGAGATTGTAGGGCGAGGACTCGGGCATTCGGAAGCCAGTTCTCGCCTGCCAACTCGCCTTGTTGGCTCGTGTTGGTCCGGCTACTCTCCGCGCCGGTTGGTGCGGTTTGCTCGCGCTGAGTTGCTCTCGTGGTGTCCTTCGGAAAGGGAGGTCTTTCGTCGATGAACAAGCTTCTGGTTGCTCTGCTGTCGATGTCCGTTGCGTGGTGTTCGTCGTCGGTCTTCGCTCAAGAACTGACGCTCGGCTCGGCCGCTCCAAAATTGGAACTGAAAGAATTTGTGAAGGGGGAACCCGTCAAGGGCTTCGCCAAGGAGAAGGTCTATGTCGTCGAGTTTTGGGCGACGTGGTGCGGTCCGTGTCGGACGACGATTCCGCATCTGACGAAGTTGCAGAAGAAGTACAAAGACGAACTGACGGTGATCGGCGTGGCGATTCTGGAAGAGGACCAAAGTGCTGTCGCGACGTTCGTCGAAGAGATGGGCGACAAGATGGACTATCGCGTGGCTCTCGACTCGGTCCCCAAGGACGGTTCTCCCGAAGAAGGAGCGATGGTCAAGAACTGGATGGAGGCCTCCGGACAGGCGGGCATCCCGGCCGCGTTTATCGTGAACGGCGAAGGGCTGATCGCTTGGATTGGGCATCCCGGTCAGATGGACGATCCGCTCGAAAAAGTCATGACCGGCAAATGGGACATTGCGGCCGAGGCTTTGAAGCTCAAGGAACTCCTCGCCCAGAAGAAGAAGTTGGAAGCGACATTCAAGAAGCTCCAGACTTTGTTCGGCAAGTTTGAAGACGATGGCGACGCGGCCGATCTGCTGACGGAGCTGGACCTCGCCGCGAAGAACTTGCCTGATCGAGCCGACCAGTTCTCGATGATCAAGTTCCAAATCTTGGCGAGTCCCAAAGGGGACGCCGACCAAGCCCTCTCGCTCGGCGAAAAGCTCGTCGCATCGGAACTCGGCGAGAACCCCGAGGCCCTCAACAACTTGGCGTGGATGCTGGTCGCCCCTGATCGCGAGAAGAAGGCCGATGCCAAGTTGCTCAAGTTCGCGTTGAAGGCCGCGCTCAAGGCTGACAATCTGTCCGAGCGCAAGGATCCGTCGATCGCCGACACGCTCGCGAAGGCGTACTTCGACAATGGTCAGGTCGAAAAGGCAATTGAGACTCAAGAGCGTGTCGTCGAGTTGGCGGTCGGCTCGGAACTCGAGAACGATCCCGGCGTGAAGAAGCGGCTGCGACAGTACAAGCGGGCACTCGACGCTTCGCAGAAAGACGAGAAGCCCAAGGCTGACGCACCGAAGCCGTGATCCAAGTGTGATGCGCCCGCCAAAAGTCGCCTTCATCGCTCCGCGTGAAGAGAGCCGAACGCGGAATGATGCTGTTTCCCGCACATCCGGATCGCTAGTGACTCGGCTGACTTCAAGCGGAGCGTTGAAGTCAGCTTTTGTCGGAAGCGTCTGGCGTGGCACGCTCGAAACGAAAGTGTTTCGTCGGTGACGGTTCTTACCGACGAGACGCTCGTTTCACCAACAAATAAAGGATGCGTCACGGAGCCTTCGAGCCGGTGTACTTCTCGTACAGCTTCGCCACTGCGGGATGCTCCGCCGAAAGCTGCTTGAGATCGCCGGCCTTAAACTCTTCGACGGCCTCTTTGCCGTCGATCTTCTTCGTCAGCCTGATCCTTATGTTGCGGCCGTTCTCATCTGAGATTTCGAGTTCGCCGTCAGCGTCTTCCGCACGGATCGTGCGTCCTCCCGAGGAAGCGGGACCGAATCCGGCGGGCACTCGACGCGCTCCGTTGGCGACACCGAACTGTCCCGGCCCCACTTGAATTTGGATGGCCCCGCCCAGATTGCCGCCTCCGATTTGGGCGTTGCCGTTGCGTGCCGCGTATTGCTCATACAGCTTGAACGCTTCGGGATGATTCTTCTTTAACTCGTCAGAGTCGGCCGCTTTGAACTCGTCGGTCTTAGGTTTGCCATCGACGGTACGAGTTTGTCGAACCACGATGTCTTTGCCCGACTTGTCTCGAATCTCAATCCGTTCGTCACCTCGTTCGACTTGGATTGTGCGTTCGTTGTTGATGACGGTCGTTTGGATTTTCACGCCGTTTGCCCCGTTGAGAGCCACATTGAGTTGCACGTTGGGCACGACGTTCGGGCCGGCCGGAAGCGCCGCTTGTCTGGCGGCACGCGCTCCCAGAATCTCACCCAGTTTAAGGGCGGAATTCGCTCGCAAGGCAACCGGCCGATTCTGTGATTGAGTCAGCTTGGTGAGTTCCACTTTCGTCGCCGCCGAAGTCTCGGCATTGTTGGACGCGAGGAGTCGCGTCAAGACATCGAAGCAGTGAAGCATCGTTTCTTTGCGACCTTCACCCGCTTCCTTCGCCACGGGCTCAACGGCCACCTTGCCCATTTCCAACAGCTTGCTGGTCGTCTCGCGCCGCTGGAGCAGGTCCCCTTCAGCAAGCGTCTTGATGTGTCGAGCCACCTCGGCCTGCGTGTCGTCGGCGGGTTCGAGCACCGGCGCGGCAGCTTTCTCGGGAGCGGGTTCGTCGGAACCGAACGAAGTTGAGAATGCGGTCAACATCAAGACCGAAAGAGTCCTCGCGGAACACCAGTGTCGATTCATGGCAGACTCCTCAAAAGAGAAACAGGACAACGCGGGATGTCCTTGGCAAGCGGGGCCGGAGTGTATCGCCGCCCGAGAAAGGCGGCGACAGCGTTTAGTCGATCGGCAAGACTTGATTCGCCAAAGTAGACGGGTCACTCCGTGACACGAACCGTTCCCGCCACGGGGTGTCGGGGCGACTTTCTCTTGCCGGTTGCCTTACTGCCGCAACCACACTCCACACCAAACCGCAGCCAGCCCCAGCAACACGTTCGCGGTGAGATGCGACAGTCCGACGGTCAGGCTGGTATCGCCTTCTCGCATCGAAAGCTGAACAGTCTCGTGCGCGAGTGATGAGAACGTTGTCAGGCCGCCGAGGAAACCGGTCACCAAGAGCAGCCGCATCGAGTCAGAAAGTCCCTTCGACTCGGAAGCGGTTCCCAACAGGAATCCGATCATCAGCGAACCGGTCACGTTGACGAGCAACGTTCCAGACGAGGCATAAGCGGGCCAAGCTGTCTTCATCGCGTTACTGACCAAAAACCGAACGACAGACCCGACCGAGCCGCCGAGTGCGACGAAGAACAGTTTGTCCATGATGTCGCCCCCCCGCTTCAAACAATGACGTGTTGGATGTCACTTCGTGGCGATCTTCCACAGCGACTTGTCGCTGCGAACATAGATCGCGCCGTTGGCGATCGCGGGTGTGCAGAGGATCGTGTCGTCGAGGATGTTTGTCGAAACGAGTTCGCCCTGATCGTCACCCGGCTTCACCACATGGGCCTCTCCCTTCTCGTTGAAAAAGTAGAGATGACCTCCCGCCGCGACGGGCGATCCACTGAAAGGTCCAGTCAGCCGCAGCTTCCACTTTTCATCGCCGGTCTTGGTGTCGCCGCAGGTCACAACACCAGCACCGTTCACCGAAAACAATCGGCCTTGGTAGACGATTGGGCTAGGAGTTGCAGGGCCGAGCTTACCGACGCGCCACAGGACTTCGATGTTCTCGCTTCCCGTCGGTGGCCGGATAGCGGTGATTCCCTGCGATGGAATGAACACCACGCCATCGGACACGACCGAAGAAGGGATCGTGGAGGCACCCTCCTTGTAATTCCATGCGACCGTTCCCGTCTGCGGCCTCACGGCGGCGAGTCCTTCGGACGACTGCAGCAACACCAAGTCTTCGTCGCTCGTCGGCCCTTTGTTCAGGATTGCGGCCGAAGTCCAGTTGGCTCGCTTCGGACGCTTCATCGTCCAGCGCGAGACACCCGTCACGACATCGACGCCCGTCGCCAACGACTCGCTGTCGTTCTCAACCTGCGCCACCAGCGTGTCACCCACGACGACGGGCGATGACGCCATTCCCAAGCTGTTGCTGACGTTGGGATGGTCGTACGTCAACCCGCGAAACCACAGCAAGTTGCCATCGAGATCGAGGCAGATCAGATCGTTGCTGGAGTAGAGGGCGAAGAGGCGTTGGCCATCGCTCGCGGGCGTTGGTGTGGCGTTACACATTTTGGAATGACTGCTGGTCCGACCGGTCGCCGTGAACTGCCGTTCCCACAGGGATGAGCCATCCTTGGCGTCGAAGCAAAACACATGCAGACGATCTTGGCGATAACCACTGGAGCCAGTCAGGAAGACGCGATCTCCGATGATGATCGGCGACGACAGACCGCGACCGGGCAACGACACTTTCCACGCAATGTTCTCGGTCGCCGACCACGTCACGGGGAGAGACGCATCCTCCGCAACGCCCGTTGTGTCAGTCCCACGAAACTGCCGCCAATCGCCCGCGCTCGCCAGTCCCGTCAGCGCGATGATGCCGAACGAAGCCATCCAGCTTGCCCGCAAATATCTCATGTTCCACATGCTGTAATCCCTTCGGCGTGCGCCGAGTTTAGAGGGCATTTCAAGACCTGTTTCTGACTCGAAAAACTAGCCCGACGCGCAAGCGAGGGCGGAGCATTCGATGATCGTGAAGCCCTCGCTTGCGCGTCGGGCTAGTTTTGAAATGCCCATGAGGTCTTCGGTCAAAAACAGTCCGTCGTTCGTTCAGCGGTCCAGTTGCGAGGTCGTCACTGCGTTCTTGCTGGGCAGGATCGCGGCGCCTGCCGAGTCGCAAACACGAACTTGGTACTTCCAATCCTGTGCCCAATCCTCGGTCTGTTCGTTCTGACAGACCTTGATGAGGATGGCGTTTGTGCCCGACTTCAATTTTGCTTTCACGCGGTATTGATCGAGTTGCGTGCCGCGATGGTATTCGTCACGGGCGAAGACCAGTTCACCGTTGACCCATAACTTCCACGCGTTGGGAGTTCCCAGTCGCAGCTCGATGCTGCGCGGAGTGTCCGTCGTGAACGTGGTGTATCCGTAGGTGATCGCCCCTTTGTGGGGAGCCGTCTTTTTGGCAATGTTGAACACGCCGTATTCGTCTTCAGTGACGTAATGCTCCCACGCGACATCGCCCATCTTTCCGGGCAGCTTGGCCGTGAGATCGACTTGCGACTCTGGAGGGTAAGCCACGTCGAATCCCTTCTTGTCCGTGTTGTCAAACGGGCCGATCAGATGCCACGCGGTGAGGAATCCAAAGTGCTTCGGCAGATCAACGGTCTCGCCCAATTCTCGCAACGGCTTGACGATCGCTTTCACTTGATCGTCGTCAATCGCGCCGGAGAGTGCTTCACGAAAGAGCGCGATGGCGTCGGCAGACTTCTTGTCCTCGTGAGCCTTCTCCGCACGATTCAGCAACCGCTGCACGGCATCGCGCCGGAACTCGGGGCTGGCGTCGCGAATCATTCCCGGAATAAGCCGATCGCTGGCCGATGCATCGACTTTGATGAGCCACTCGTAAGCCAGCCGCCGAGCTTCCGGGTGACGAGCGACATCTAGGACGAAGGCTTCTAATTCGCGAGTGGGGAGCGGGTGCGACTGCTTCAGTTCCCGTGCAGCCACGGCTTCAAACGCCCCACGCAGCCAATTTGCGGCGAGCGGGTTCGCGTCGTCAAACGCCTTCAGAATCGGTAGCAGCGTGGCGGCATCGCCTCGCGACAACTCCTTGACCGCCGCAATGGCGTTCGCGTGTCCTGACCCTTCCGCCGCGACGGCGCGAATAGCTCGCACCTGTTCGTCCAGCGAAGCGGCGTCACTCGCAATTGGCCACGCCAACACGGTGGCTACGAGGACGAACGAGCCGCTCCACTTTTGAGCAATTCGACCTGACTTCATCGTGGCGTCCTTCACGAGGCAACCTTTCTACTGACTCCGGCTTCCTCGACGGAACCGGCCCCCAAAAATCGAGGCGGATTGTAGTCGTCGCTCCTCGCAAATAGGAAACGTCATCAGTCCGTGATCGCACTTTGCGGAGAGAAGTCTTCCGGACAGTAGTCCGGCATTAGGAAAAGCCGGACTGGGGGCTCCTTCAAGAGGCTGCTCACCCTGCCGCGTGTTCACGGTGACGGCCCTGCCCCACAGGGCCATCGTCTTTTCAATTTAGTTTCTTGTTTAGTTTTATTGTCT